>Ga0310695_10000888_pt1 | contig 73245 bp, 71 predicted proteins | sample RumenRJG_04DNA_FD_203882 | JGI IMG/M metagenome (GOLD analysis project Ga0310695, IMG submission 203882) | Bovine rumen microbial communities from Lethbridge, Alberta, Canada - RJG_04 (v2) (version 2) | ecosystem: Host-associated > Mammals > Digestive system > Stomach > Rumen | place: Canada... | reverse complement strand
TGTCAGATACAGAACGAACTGACTGACCTTGCTCAACCTGTTTGATAATTGCTAACTTTTCTTCTAAACTAAGATGTCGTTTCATTTTGAACCATCAAGTTGTGTCCAACTTTCTGGGTTCACTTCAGTGCCAGTCCCTTGGCATTTTTCAAGCAAGATTTTGATGAAAATATTTGGGAGGATAGGTCGCCCAGCCTTATTTCAGTTTAATGATGTCCGACCATCGCGTGGTAGGATTCTTGCTTTTATGATCGTGCTTGATGGCATTGGCAAAGACATCAGCCTTGCCCTTCCCGTCTTTCCGGGTGTACTGCTGGGCCCCGATTACTACGGTCTCTGAGCCATGCATGCGATTGATGCGGTCAACCACCTCGTCGAGGCGCCGCATCTTCTCTATCTGTTCCGCGTTGACGTCGAACAAGTCCTGCTGGATGGGGCTGTCGGGACCTATCCCCATCACTATCACCCCCGCCTTCTTGTATTGATAGCCCGGGCGGTAGATGCTTTTCAGCACGTCGCCAGCCGCTTTCACAATAGCAATGGTGCTGTTGGTCGGAGTTACGAGGCGCGCCTCCTGGAAATTCCAGTATTGCGCGAGGTCTTCGCGAAACATGTTTGTGTTGACGAATACGCCCACGATGGTAGCCACCGTGTTCTGTCTGCGCAATTTCTCGGCACAGCGGGCAGCATAGTTCGACACATGCGTTTTGAGGCTGTCGATATCCGATATCATGCCGCTAAACGAGCGACTGGTACAGATACTTTTCTTCTTGGCCAACTGCTCATTCGGCACCGCATCCTCGCCGTTCAGCTCCTGCCATGTGCGCACGATGTTGATGTTGTTGAACGTCAGTCGCACCCAGTCCTTATGATGCTTGGCGAAGTCGAGGGCAGTCCTGCAACCCAGCGCCTGCAGCTTGGCAGCATAGCGTCGGCCGATGCCCCACACATCCTCGATGGGACACCATTCCAGCGCCTTCTCGCGCTTGTAGTCCGTGTCTATCATGCAGCAATGCTTATACACCTCGAACTTCTTGGCCAGCTTCGAGGCTATCTTGGCCAGCGTCTTGTTGGGTGCCAGTCCGATGCTGACGGGCATGCCTACCTCACGCTTCACGCGCTTGTGCAAGCGCTCGCCCCACGCCTGCAACTGGTTGAGCTCAATGCCGTCCAGATACATGAAACATTCGTCTATCGAATAGCGGAAATACGCAGGCGTCTCCTGTCGGATGATGCTCACCACACGGCTTGTCAGCTCGCCGTACAGCTCGTAGTTCGACGAGAACACAGCAATCTTCTTCCCCGGATATTGTTGTTCCAGCTGAAAGTATGGTGTACCTTCCTTGATGCCCATCGCTTTAGCCTCGTTCGAACGTGCCACCACGCAGCCGTCGTTGTTCGACAGCACGACCACGGGAACGCCCTTCAGGTCTGGCCTGAAGACACGCTCACAGCTCACGTAGCAATTATCCAAGTCGGCTATTCCGTACATCCTTAGACTTTTTCAAACGTTCGTATCAAGTGTATTACCGTCCCCCAGATTTCAAACTCCTCGGGATTGTCTATCTTGAACACCGGGAACGCAGGATTGGCAGGCCGCAGCTCTATGTAGCCCTCGTGGCGATGTGTCAGGTCCAGATACTTCATGGTGAAGCCGCCATCCCACCACGCCACGACTATCGACCCATCGCCCGGCTCCACGGCACGGTCTATGATGACCCTGTCGCCATCATAGATGCCCGCCTCAATCATCGAATCCCCCTCTACCTCGCCGTAGAACGATGCCTCAGGGTGTTTGATGTAGTCGCGGTTGAAGTCCAACGCATCATGCGAATAGTCGTCCGACTGATTAGGGAATCCTGCCGCCACGCTGGCATGCGTCAGCTCCAGCCTGCTGTCAAATACACCTCTTCTTATTTTAATATTGCCCATAGTATAAAACGCTTCTTTTTCCGATTGCAAAGATACAACAAGGGTGTCCTAAAAGTCAGGACACCCCATAAAGTTTAATATCTTTTAAGATTAGCACACATTAGGGTCGGTTCGCTATCCGTTCATACCCGTGTGCACTTTTGCTACTTATAATACCCGATGCGGACGAAGTGGCGGGGAATGCCGAAGGGCGTCCACGAGATGTGGAGCCATCCGCTGCCGGTGAGTAGCTGGTCGGTCTGTTCGCAGGTGCTTAGGAAGTCGACAAGCTGAGGAAACTTCGAAGGGTCGCGGGGTCGGATGTCGGCGGCACAGCCTCTAAGGTGCTGCGAATTCTTGACGCCTCCGACGAGTGCATTCACCCTGCTGATACGGAATCCGCTGTTGATGATGATGGGGCAGCCGATAGCTTTGCGCGTGGGCTCCAGCAGCAGGCGGCAGCCGTAGGCCATGTTGGCAATCTGCTGGATGGTGGGGATGTTGTCGGGGTACTTCTGCAGGTGGCAGAATTCAGCGACCGTAAAATGGGCAGATAGTTGGATGTCATTCATGGTGTTTTTCATTGAGTTTTTTACTGATAAGTTTAAGGTAATAGTCGAGGCCGAAGATGCTGCCGACGAGCAGGAAAGCCTGGGCGATGTAGACGAGCAGACCATTCGAGACGTCGTCGATCATCACGACCTGATACGCCACCAGAGCGATGCTGCTCACGATGAGCAGCACCGCGCAGGCGTACTGAGAGATTTTAAATCGCGTGTTTTCCATAGCATTACAGCATGGTGGCACCGCCGGCAGCGCCGAGCAGCAGGCTGATGATGTAACTGAGTGCCTGAAGAATCATTTTTGTTGTCTTTTTCATAACTGTTGTGTGTGTTTTAAAGGTGAATAAATAAGGTTAACTTTGCTGTCACAAAGTTACGAAAAAAATTCGAGATAGCCAAACCTTTCGAAAAGAAAAATCAAATAAAAAACGGCCCTCTTCTTGGTTTTTCAAAATAATATGTCAGGGACCTGTCACCTGACATAGAATTGCTGGCTGTGATCAAACATCATCTCACCCCACCAGAATTTACTCCGAATATCGTTCTTAGGATAGGGAGACATGTCTTCTCCATTATAGTACTTGTACGTCATTGGCTTATTTCTTGCAAACGTTTTAATAATAACAGAAACCATTCTTTCGTATCGTCATTAGCATCTGATGGCGACGACCAGTGATTGTATTCTCTCCACTTGGAGAAAAGACCAGAACCTATTATTATAATATCATTAATCCCATCAATAGCAGCCTTAAGCCCCTCAAAAGAACACCATGATTCCATCCCATAGGCAGCAATAAAGGCATTACCACAATCCATTTCAAACCCAAGAGTTCTGCAATCATTTGAGAACGAATTAGTATCGAAAAAACGATACTTTGATTCTAGTGTGCCAAACTCTGCAAGGAAGAAGTTGATGTACTTCTTCGTAAAGGCTTTAATGTCAATCGTTTTGCTCATGCTCTTAAAAATTCAGCTGTTATTTTAGGGCAGATATGCTTGGTACAAATTCTTTTCTAATCTTGTTACATAAGAATTCTGCAATTTCACTTTCATGATAGCCAAGTTTATCGCCAAAATCATAGATGAGAGCAAGTTCCTTCTCATTCAATTCTCCATCTGCAAAGGCCATATTAACGAAATAGTTAAAGAGTTCTCCCTTCAAATCAGGGGCCATTTCAAGAATATCTTTGATAGCAGTATTCAGGGTATTCACTACATCACCTTTCTCAACTCGTTTCAAATCCTTGTATGGTGAAAGACTGTATGCAGCCAGTTCCCTAATAATGAAATCCTCTTCATTCTTATCACGCTTCCCATCCATCTGTGAAATGAATATTCCTGCGGCTGCAATATAATCAGCAATCGCATTGTCTAATGCGTCATATTGCAACTTCTGAAGCGCCCACACCAAATCGTTCATTCCACGATTGAAAGCTGCCTGAGTCTTTGCCGTTGCAAATAGTTCCAAAGCACGGATTCTGATGGGATTGACAGGATGCGAACCATCTGTTACTCCTCCTTCTTTTAGGAAGTAGTCAAGTCTCTGGTTATTCTCAGCAATCAGAGTATCTATGCTAACATTCATCTGCGCCAGATCTAATTCAGAAGCCATCTTATACACAGCTGTCACACATGCATCCAGATTCTCATTCGCAATATAACCATAGAAGTCTGCCCCCAATTCTGCAAGTCTTCCATAGAAGGCAACTCTCTTCACAAGAAACTCTGGGCATTTTTCTAAAGCCTCCTCATCAGGATAAATGAAGTGGAACAGATTATTGATCATAGAATCACAGTTAATCAAATGACCAATTTCATGACCAATAATATATTTCAATTCTTCTTCGTTCATGAGTTTGAACAAACCAGAGTTTACCTCAATAATATGCGGACGCTGCTCATCGTTCGAGAAATAGGCACATGCGTTCACATCACTTGTCCCTGTAATGTAGAAATCAATATCGCCAACAAACTCCAACTTTTCCTTGACCTCTCTACAGAGGTTGTAGAACTGAGGAAGAAGCGTTTCGTTGACCTTTAAACTATTACCTTCTTTTGCACTACGAAAATAGCGATCACTAGCATTACCCTGACATTTTTGCCGAATGTCTTCTGTAACTTCGCCTTGTAAGGCGTTAAATATTTGCTGTGCAAGCTGATGTTGCAATTCAATTTGTGGATTTAGTTCTCTCATAGTTGTTTCGCTTTATAGTTTTACTTGATGTGCTACTGGTAGATTCTCAGGAGTTATCTCCTTCACTTCGTAGAATTTGCTGCCAGCAATATGATTGAGGATAGCCTCATCAAAGACATGAGGATTCTTGACAACAAAATGATGGGTATAGGCTATATTAGTGCCAGGAAGATTACAATGGTCTACAATATTTACGAGGTCTGCATAGCCAATAATTGCATTGGTAGGCAAATTCTCGTAGGCTGGTAACAACCCTTGTTTCTCTAAGTTCTTGTATATACCCTTTACCTGAGGATCAAGCTTTTCCCATTCAAGTTTTGTCTGATTAGCAGCGATTAGGAATATGCCGCGTTCTTCTGTCACCCAGTTACGATTTTCAACTTTCGTAATACCACATGCTAAGAACGAAGCCCACGGCTGATACATGGCAAGCGCTTTCATACCGCCATGTTCGCCAATCATCGGCTTTACCTCCGTCTTTACTTCTTGTTTCTCTTTGGTTTCCACCTCTGGCATTTCCCAAGTAACATCCTCTTCTCCGTTATTTTCAGGATTGCTCAAATCCTTGAACTTCTCAAGATAGGCGCAAAGCTTCTCAAAGACACGTTGACGCACTATTTCACGCTTTTTGTCTTTACCAAAACGCGTAATAGCTGGCAATATCTGTGCAAAGGCAACACCTGAAATAGAAACAAATCCATTACGGAAAGACAATTCCATGAAGTTTTTCGTTTCTGGACCTCTCAAGTTTTCTTCCTTGATAATCTTTTGTAATTCTTCTTCCTTTTGCTGTTTGATGTATTCTGACCACGAATCTCCTACATTGCTGCCAGCCGTTACACCTTTCAGGAATTGCTCTATGAGATCCTTCTTATTGCGAAGGTCGGGACTAGCATTGACAGCATTTCTAATCTTGGCAATTATTTGCATATCAGACATATGGTCTTTTGCATATTCCTGTATCAGGAATAAGATACGGTCTATGCTTATCTCGTCCTGCTTGATAAGTTCCATTTCAAAGGCAATATCGTCATTGACATTCTCTGCATCGCCTTTTCTCATGTTCTTAAATTCATAATACAGTTCGATATAGGCGCTGGCATAATGCTGTCGCTCCTGCTCACCAAGTAGTTCCTTACCATCGAAAGCATCAAACGTACTCAGGATGTTATACAGCCTCATGATATACGAATACTTCCTGATAAAGTCCTTCTTGGCCTCTTCGCTCATGACACTAGTTCCAACAGGAAGTGGATACTCTTCACGCAGGGTTTCCACCATTTCCTTATACCCAGGCTGATGCTTACCTTTGTCATCATCGTATCCATCGTAATAGTATTCATCAAAGGTCTTCAACAATACAACACCATGAGCATCTGAATTTCCAAACAAGCCTATGGCATCGTTGGTAGCCTGTTCCAAATTGCGGAAACAGATGATGTTACCACAGTTTTTGACGCTGTTTAGGATGCGGTTGGTACGACTGTATGCTTGCAACAGTCCATGCATCTTCAGGTTCTTATCAACCCACAGCGTGTTCAGCGTCTTGGCATCAAAACCTGTCAAGAACATGTTGACAACAATCAGTAAGTCAAGCTCACGATTCTTCATGCGTTTGCTGACATCCTTATAATAGTTCTGGAAGCCATTTGATGAGAGATCGAAACTACAGCCAAACATTTCGTTGTAGTCATCGATACACTCCTGCAAAGCGTCCTTGTCTGTTTGGGAGAGTGTTGAGGTATCCTCAGGATTCTCGTCTATCAGCTCTCCGTCCAAGGGGTCTACTTCGTTGGCACCATAACTGTAAATCATCGCTACTTTCAGTCGGTGTTCCTCTGGCACATACGCCATCTGACGTTTGAACTCGCTATAATAGAGTTTGGCAGCATCAATGCTGGCTGTGGCAAATATAGAGTTGAAGCCATGCAGACGCTGGTCCTTCATCTGATAGGTACTGTTACGCTTGGTCTTTTTGCCGAAGTTCTTAATAATATACGTGACGATGTTGCTGATGTACTTTGGATCACGCATAATACGCTCTCTGTCAATGTCCTCAACGGCTGCATCTTCCACACCATCCTTCTCGCGCATCGTTCGTATATACTCCAAATGGAACGGTAACACGTTCTGATCGCTAATAGCGTTGATAATCGTGTAGGTATGTAAACGTTCACCAAAGACCTGATAGGTTGTCATTAAGTTGGCCTTTCCCGTCGTGTTTGCATTTGCAGAGAAGATGGGCGTGCCAGTAAAACCAAAGATATAATATTTCTTGAACTTCTTGGTAATGGCAGTATGCATCTCACCAAACTGGCTACGATGGCATTCATCGAAAATCATCACGACATGCTGATTGTAAACATCCATATCCTTGCTACGCTTCACCAATATGGAGAGTTTCTGAATGGTAGTAATGATGATTCGACAGGTTGGGTCGTTCAGCTGACGTTCCAAGATAGCGACGTTAGTATTGCTGTTGGCTGCATCCTTCTGGAAGTTGTCATACTCTCGCATGGTTTGGTAGTCCAAATCCTTGCGGTCCACCACAAACAACACCTTGTCTATATATGGTAGTTTGCTGGCTAAGAGTGAAGTCTTGAATGAGGTCAGCGTTTTTCCTGAACCTGTAGTATGCCAAATGTAGCCACCAGCTTCGATACTGCCAAACAATTTATTATTGTAGGCCACCTTGATTTGCCTTAGAATCCTCTCTGTAGCTGCAATCTGATAAGGACGCATCACCATCAACTGGTTATCCACAGTAAACACACAAAAACGTGTTAGAATACTCAATATAGTATGCTTGGCAAAGAAAGTCTTAGTGAAATCATCAAGCATCATGATACGCTTATTCTGGGCATCTGTCCACCATGATGTAAACTCAAATGAGTTGCTTACCACCTGTCCTTTCTTAGCTCTTTCATCCTCTTCATTGAAATGGAGGTCGCGTGTCGTGTTGCTATAGTATTTTGTATATGTACCGTTACTGATGACATATATCTGCACATATTCAAACAAACCGCTATCTGCCCAAAATGACTCACGATTATAGCGTTTTATCTGATTGAACGCCTCGCGAATATCAACACCAGGCTTTTTCAGTTCCACATGCACAAGCGGCAGACCATTCACCAGTATAGTCACGTCATAGCGATTCTTGGCTTTGCCACCTGTTGGTGTATATTGGCGCATTACTTGTAACTGATTCTGGTGAATATCCTTTTTGTCGAGCAACATGATGTTCTTCATGTCACCATTGTCGAAAGTAAACGTAAAGCGTGGATCTTCCTGTATCACACGCGTTTTTTCAATAATACCGCTGTTGGGCTTGGCTATGTTTGTAGCAAAGAATCGTTTCCATTCGTTATCATTGAAAGTCACGCCATTCAACTGCTCCAACTGTTTACGCAAATTAGCAATCAGCTCTTCTTCCGTACTGACTGGAAGAAACTCATAAGCCTGCATACCCAACTGGGTCACAAACTGATCTTCCAGATTGCTTTCACTCATATAGGGTGCTTCTGCTGCGAAGAATCCCTGTTCAAACTCTGAAACAACTGTACTCTCGTCATTCTCGGATATTAGGTCGTAGTATGCCATATTTATTCAAATGTTAAAAGTTTGTTCCTATAATATTCATATTGCTTTTCTCGCAGTTCTAACTGGGCCTCTAAGTTAGCAATGCTCGCCTCGAAGGTGTCGAGGATAGAGACAATATGATTTTGCTCTTCAATTGAGGGAAGAAATATCTTAATTTTAGCCAAATCATTAGGCTTTATTCCTGACACCTTCACACCAACAACATATTTTCTTTTTTGAAGAAAGAAACTTTTAGTGAGAGTAATATATGATAAGAACTTGGGATTCTGATTATGTTTAATTATCAAAGCATGGTTGCTAACAGCAATATCATCCTCTCCAAGATAAGCTACACTTTTACAGATATCCTCTACATTCTCACTTGTATCTGTCATGATAATGTCACCCTTAGAAGCCTTCTTTGCCTTTTCAAAGACCTCTTTAGAAACAAATTTATTTGTTATGTAGGTGAACGAACCATAATGAGTATAGATTTGGCCATAATGAATACAGCCAATTCCTTCATCTACAAAATCTACTTTTTGTACCCCATCTCCTTTTATCATCTTGCAAACATCTCCAAACGAAATTATACTATCTTCTTTTCCTTCAAGGTCAAGGAGTTGGTCACGATAATGCTCATATTGTTTTCGACGCTCAGCTATTTGTTCTTTTAAGTTATTAATGGAAGCTGTAAACGTATCGAGTATACCCACTATACGAACTTGCTCAGATAGAAGAGGGATTGGTATAGGGAACTCTTGTACTTGTTTCTTGGATATTGCAGCAAGCCCGCCTCCCTTTTGCTGCATAGACATAATATTAAATTGTTCATTTTTAAGATAGTAATAAACAAAATGCCAAATTGCAATAGCTTCATTCACATCAATCGAGTATGAACTATTTCCAGCCCAATAATTATCAAAAACCCTATTTACAAAACCAGCATAACCTCTTGCACTAATAACAATTTTGTTTCCTGTGTTATTGTAATTGTCATAAAAGCCTGTATATGTGGTCCCGCCATTATAAACAGGATATTTGGCTTTGGGATTTTGTTTGTCTTTGTGAACAAATTCTCCAATTGTAATGTTGGCAATATCACCAAGTTTCTTCCACTCCACCATATTATTCTCCTCCTAATTCTTGAATGATGGAATCAATCTTCTGGTTTAATTCATTGCCCTCAGCAATTAGTGATGAGAGTTTTGCATTAACCTCGCAAATATTGATGACTTCGCGAGTATCTTCCTGCTCTACATACGAAGAAACTGAAAGATTGCAATCATTGGCAAGGATGTCCTTGTTGTTCACTAACTTAGACTTGTAATCAACATCGGCTCTACCAATATAGTATTGGAAAATCACTTCGATGTTATTGTCAGTAAGTTTGTTCTTGTTGCCATCCTTAATGCATTCTGCACTGGCATCAATAAAAAGCACGTTGTTATCTGCCTTACTCTTCTTCAATACAATGATACAAGTTGCAATACTCACACCAAAAAATAGATTCTCAGGCAACTGAATAACACAATCCACATAATTGTTCTCAATAAGATACTGACGAATCTTCTGTTCTGCGCCACTACGATATAACACACCTGGGAATTCTACAATTGCAGCAATACCGGTTGTAGACAGGTGATGAAGCATGTGCATGGTAAAAGCAAGGTCGGCTTTTGTCTTGGGTGCCAATACGCCAGCAGGACTATAACGGTCATCGTTAATCAGGAGTGGATTGCTGTCACCTGCCCAATGTGTGGAATATGGTGGATTGCTGACAATCGCATCGAACGGCTGGTCTGCCAAATGCTTGGGATCTGTCAGCGTATCGCCCAACTGGATATCGAACTTATCGAATGGCACATGATGCAGGAACATGTTGATACGACAGAGGTTATAGGTCGTGATATTAATCTCCTGACCAAAGAATGACACCATCTTTGCTTTTTCAGGGCCAAGCACCTTGACGAATTTCAACAGCAAGGAACCTGAACCACAGGCAGGGTCATACACTCTTGTTATTCGGCTTTTACTTGTACAGGCTATACGAGCCAGTAGTTCTGCTACTTCCTGTGGCGTAAAGAACTCACCACCACTCTTACCGGCATTGCTGGCATACATGGTCATTAGGAATTCGTAAGCATCGCCAAAAGCATCAATTCTTGCGTCCTGCAAATCGCCACCAAGGTCCATTGCGCCAATCTTCTGCATCAGCTTTGTCAGCAACTCGTTACGCTTGCTGACTGTAGCGCCCAGTTTGGGACTATTCACATCAATATCACTAAATAGTCCTTTCATGTCAGATTCGCTATCTGTACCCATAGCACTACCTTCAATGTTCTTGAAGATGCGTGCCAGCGTTTCATTCAGATTATCATCAGTTTCAGCACGTGAAGCTACATTCTTGAATAGTTCTGAGGGATATATGAAGTAGCCCTTCTCGCTGATGGTTTGGTTACGGGCATCATCGTCTACGTCTTCATCAGCGATAGTGGCATAATCGAAATCCTCGTTACCAGCTTCAGCCTCAAATGTTTTCAAGTGGGCAGCGAGGTCTTCTGATATAAAGCGATAGAACAGGAATCCAAGCACATAGTTCTTGAAATCCCAACCATCCACACTTCCTCGTAGGTCATTGGCTATCTGCCAGATAGTTTTGTGCAATTCTGCACGTTCGTTTAGATTTGCCATATTTACGATAGTTTAGAGCAATCAGACTATATCTCCAGTTTGATTACAGATAACACCAAAAGACCTCAGGATACAAAAGAAGCGCGAGTCATGGCTCTTCTCTTGAATCGTGAGGTCGTAGGAATTACCCGTAGTATTAAGATACAAGTCATGCCCGCGCTATCGCGCAGGCATCGGCTGACTTGTTCAAATACTACAATCGCTGAAATTTCCTACGTTTCACGATTCTCTGAACAAATAGCTGATGCTATTATTAACCAACAAAAATCATACCGCCACCCTGCACTCAGGGATTCTCAGCCTCGCGGGCGAAGCCTGCACCGTTTACGGTGCTTTCAGCAATACTTGATGCAAAGATACGAATTATTTTCCGAGTTTATAACGATTTGCCACAAAAATATACATTAATTTAATAGATTGCAGCGCTACACTTTGCACCTTTAGGTCAAAGAAAGCCCCTATAAGATGAAATAACGCAAGTGACTATTTCGCCGATTTTAGGTTTTTTGAAGTCCTAAATAGTTATTTATATTTAAAAATATGGTGATTTTTTCACGAAATTCTCCATTAAATTTGCAAAATCGACTTTCTTGTTGTATATTTGCACTCAAAATTCAATTATTTAATGGTACGACTATGATACAGGAGTTTCAAGTACAGAATTTCTACAGCATCAGGGAGCGGCAAACTATTAGTTTTGTGCCGACCAACGATGGTAATATGCGTGGACAATACGTACACGAAGTGGCAGAAGGAGTGGAACTCCTGAAGATTGGCATCGTGTATGGTAGTAATGCCAGCGGTAAGACTACCTTGCTCCAAGCCCTGTCGTTTTTCCGTAGCGTTATGCTCAACAAGCCCGAATCAAAGAATGAGGGTATGGGATATTTCCCCTTCCTGCTCGACAAACACAGCAGGGACGAGCTTTCGCAGATGCAGATGACGTTCTGGCTGAACGGAGAGAAGTATGTCCTGAACCTGGAATTCGATAGCAAGCGAATCTACGAAGAATCGCTGATGGTATATACCAGCGCTCGTCCTACCTCTCTTTACAAACGTGTCTATCAATCGGAGTCCGACCATACGGAGGTGCTTTTTGGCAATAAGGCTGGCATAGACAAGGCCACTCAGCGTGCTATTGAAGGCAACACCACTAACAATTGCACGGTGATGGCTGCCTTTGGACAATCGAATGCTCATGTTTCAAAGCTCAACGACGTGTTTGATTTCTTCTATTCTGGTTTACAGAATATCTTGACCCCAAGGGACTATCTGTCGTATGATGTAAAAAACGAACTTCGAAATGACAAGGACGGCAAGAAGAAGCGTTTCCTGCTCCAGTTGCTGAAAGCCAGCGACTTCAATATCGTTGACATGACGCTCGACGAGCGCGAAGAGCCTATCACACCTGAAATGGAGAAGACCATCAAGAGTGCTCCGATATCTGAGGAGGCTAAGATAGAAATGCTTAAGCGTGGCACCATCAAGTTTGATGATATTATGTTCAGACATACTGGTGAAGATGGGGAATACGAGTTGCATGAGAAGCTGGAGTCTGCCGGTACGCATCGGTTCTTGGGCATGTCGATCGTGCTGTACTACGTGTTGCACGAGAACAATTTCATCCCCATCGACGAGATTGAGACCAGCATCCACTATGAACTGCTTGCTTATTTCATCAAACTGTTCCTGGCTAACAGCGAGGGTTCGTCGCAGTTGCTGATGACCACCCACGATATCAATCTGCTGAACGAGGACTTTATTCGCAGGGACATCGTGTGGTTTACCGATAAGAGCAGCCAGGGTGCTACACAGCTGAAGCGACTCTCTTCACTCGGCCTGCACAAGACGATGAACCCATACAATGCCTACAAGCAGGGCAAGCTGGTGGACCTGCCATTCCTTGGAAGTATTTACCTTGAAACAGAGTAGCACATGGCAGTCAAGAAGAGTATAGCAATCATTGGCGAGGGCGAGACGGAGTGGTGGTACTTCGACACGCTCCGCATCGCATGCCGCTATAAGTTCAAGGTGGCGCCCGACTTCCCTCAGCATTCGGACATCCCGCACATGGCGAAGTTGGCAGAAGAATACGTCAAGCGCGATACTGACTACGTGGTATGCCTTGTGGATATGGACCGTCTGTTGAGGGTGCCTGCAGAAATGGCTACCTATCAGCAATTGAAGAAGAAAAGCCCAAGTAACGTGATATGGATTGAGACCAATCCATGCACAGAGTTCTGGTTCCTGCTCCATTTCCTGCCACAGCTTACCTCCAAGCATTATGAGACATGCGAGGATGTGCTGCCCGACTTGCAGCACTATATGCCTGGGTACGAGAAGACGGCACGCTATTTCAAGAAGAACAATCTGTATAAGTACCTGACGGAGAATGGTGACCTGCAAAGGGCCATCAGCTATGCCGAGGAACTGACCCGACTGAGCGAGGCATCGCCCGAGGACAGAATAGCATACAGCCAGATGCATTTGGTGTTTAAGCTGATAAAGTCGATGGATGAAGAGGAGGCTGATAAAAATGAGCAAAAAGCGGAAAATCGAAATCGAAATGGGGAAAATCGGAGGCAAATCATCGATTTTGTCGCCGATAACGAGATTTCAGATGTTAAATCCATTTCGAAAGCCATCGGACTTAAACTCTCAAGAACCCGCGACTACCTCAAACAACTCGTGGAAGAAGGTGTCCTTGAGATAGAGGGCGAATATAAGAATAGGAAGTATAAGATAAAGAAGTAATTTTAGAATAAAGATGTTTTGCTTATGGATAACAAGAAGGAAGAAATCAGACAGGCATATTATTATACAGACATCGAGCCGACGCTTGAGAATCTACATGAGATTATTAGAATCTGCGAAATCTTCATAAAAGAAGGTGGCGACAGATTGATGTGCGCTATGGATATGCGTAAATGGGATCTTGACGAGATAGAGCGCTTGGCTGTCTATATCGTACAATCTCGCCAGAAGATGGAAACGGAACTAAACAGACTCAGGAAATACCAGTATGATTTTAATGATATGTTTGCAACCGATCATAACGATTACTATAATTCTGTCGCAATTATGTTAAAACACATCAGGAGTCATACAAGTCCGCTGAAGACTCTTCTAAAGAAGACTTGCAACCATAAGCATCCCAACCAAAAGGTATGTCAGCGTCATCATATCAAGCCAAAATCGGTAAGAAAAGAATCTGTTTTGGCCTCTGACACATATCAAAAGCCTATTTTCAGTATTGACGATCCGACTACTCCAGCACAAGTGTCGGGTCTATTTCGCGAGCTAAAGAAATTCTTTGCCGACGAAAAAGAATGTATGGAAATCTGCGTGAAAGTGTTGAATGAAGAAGCTGAAATTCGGAAAGATCCAGTTAAGAGTAAATACGTTCTTGACAAGTATAGGCGTAAGGCTTTTGAGAAGTTGAGAGGTCAGATTATGTTGATTTCTGATGATACGATAAGTACACTTAAAGAAATTACCCCAGCTTACCAACGCTTCAAGAGTTTTGCGACAGACGAAGCATTTGCACAGGAAGAGTTCCACAAGCACAACATAACAGACATGGACCATTTTTGTCTGATAGAGTTGGCTGTAGCCAAGCATAAAAGCAAATTAGATAATGATGAACTGGCCAATTGGGGTGACAATCCTGCATGGGTAAAAAGAATCAAGTATGTCATCAAGCATTTCGATGAGTTGCTTCCTGATAATTTCTCACACAAGATGATGGGCAAGTTCCAATATTATTTCTGCAAATGGGCACTTCCTGGTAATATAAGCAACGCCACAAAATACTTTATCAAGCATTATAACGGCAAATGGAAAGTCTCAAAATATGCAGCTGTTAATAGCCACGGAAAAGAATATGACCAGCATTCTGCCGAAGTAATAGACTTCCATTCTGCTATTGACACCTTGCTAAAGAATGCAAATTTGCCAGAAATGACGGCTCAAAGCGCATAGAAATTAGATTTCTACATCATAAGTATAGTAGCAAAACATACGATAATGTATCGACCTCAAAAGGGTCGATATATTTTTTTAGTATAATAACGTAGATCGTAATCTATTCAACTTTGAAATAGATTCAAAAAGTCTGATTTTTGATTTACCAAAGCCTCTATAATCTAAAACTAAATAACGGCAAATCTAAAACCACCCCACAAAATCTAAAACCATCGAAACAAGACGTCGTATATCACTAATAATCAGCAAAATATGGGTAATTCTCAAATCCAATTTGTTTTATGGTGGATAGGATAATTAGCTGTAATTTTGCATCGTGATCACAACATCGGGCTAATAGCTGAGCACGGCTCCGAGCACGAGATGAAGAACGCCTGTCTATATCATCGTGTAAGTGCGAGAGGGCATTTTAATACCGCTATAAAAAATGAAAAAGGTATTTAATCCCAACATTGAGGCAGGTTCACAGGAACAGAACGAACCTCGCCTTCTCGGAAGCATCGTAGAGGAGATGCTTCATGGTAACTCACCGCTCGCAAAGGGCTATCGTCAGTACATCGCTTCTCTGGAGAACGGGGAAGCAGAAGAGCCGGAGTGGCACGCCAACACGGAACTTGGCTGCGATGTGAAAACGTTGCTTCGTAGCGACAAGCGTATGTTAGTCAACAAAGCGTATCCGGGCGTTTTGCGCCTCGACGCGGAAGCTGATATCGACGAGTTTCGCTGTCGCGATGCTCACATGACGTTCATTGAAACGGTCCCCATGACGGCTGGCAAACGCAATCCGCACGTGTTCGCAGGACAGTTCATTACGGTCACCCGACGTGATGATGGTTCGCTCAGACTTAACTTCAGGCCGATGCCTAAGGGCATGAGTGTTGACAACTACGCCTTCGGAGTAGCTAACGAGATTCGAGAGGCTTTAAAGGGCCTGGTAGAAGAAGAGTAACAACCCGAAATCTCAATAATCTCAAATCTCAATAACATAATTGTAATCACATCTCTTCTTCATAAGTTATATAACTTATTAATAATCAAGTATATAGAATATATATAAAGGATGTGATAACCGCAAAATAATTAATTGAGATTTGAGATTTGAGATAACAAAGACTTCTAACAGCAATTAGTAGCAATTTAAATAATTAAAAGACAATGACTTACGATATTTTTTCTAGTCAGCCGCAAGAGCCAAATACAGGCCGCGGTACCGAGTTTCTCAAGTTTCTCACCTCAAAAGCCTCTGCAAAGATGCAGCAGCCGCTGAAACCTATGGCTTTCCCTGCCTTGTCGGCCCATGTTTCCTCTGAAGTGAAGATGAAGTATAGCGACGGGAAATATTATGAGGTTGGCGCAGGACAGCTTGGACATCTTATAGGTGTATCGGGTATTGGTAAACGTGAACTGAGCCATTTGGTAGGCGCAATATGCCGCGACTTTGAAGCTCACGACGCAGCGGAGTTTCAACGCCTGGCCCTATGGTCTTCTCAGATGAAGTCGAGAGCTGCTAACAAGACTAAGCCAGAGAGACCTTCTGACATCTATTTTCTTTATCCTCCCGAGGACGTCACAAAGCCGGCATTTGCTCAGAATTGTCAGGCTCTGGAGCAGAACGGCGGTCTTACCCAATACCTGAATCTGAGTGAGTGCGAAGCCGCAACTCGCATAGCTGGTTCGAAGACTCAGATGAGCGTACTTATCCGTAATGCCTTCGACGTTGAGAGGGGTGGAGGTCAGCTCAGAGCATCAGAGAGCGGAATAAGTGCGAATCCTGTCATCAGACTCTGTATGACTATGAGCTCAACGCCTGAAGTGGCTCAGGCCTTCTACAAACGCGATATGCGTAATGGTTTCTTCTCACGTGTGAATATTGCCTACGTACCTCGTGGCGAACGCATAGGTAAAATTCCGAAGCAGAAGGACTATGATGAGGCTTATCTCGCTGAGATGGATATGTATTTGCAGCGCCTGAAAAACGCCAGCGGTTGCTTCCATGTAAAGCAGCTCAACCGTGTGGCCGACCAGTTGGCCGAGGAGATGGTTGACTTGGCTAACCTCTGCGATTCTGATGACCTGTTCGAAATTTCGCATAGAAGCATTTTCTCGAGTTGGAAGAAAGCCGCTGTCCTTTGGTTGCTGAACGACATGACCTATACACGTAGCATCGGTGAATGGATGGTCTACTTCTGCTACTACGATCTATGGGCGCGTCTTCAGGTGTTTGACCAGATGATTTCTCCTAGCGATGTTCAGGTGGATGAGTCTCGCAAGCGTGGACAGGTGAATATGTTGGAGAGCCTGCCTAATCCCTTCTCTGAGCAGCAGTTGGAGAACCTGCGCATTAGTTTGGGCAAGAGTAAGGAAGGAACGAAGCACCAGATTTCCGTTTGGGTCAACAGAAACTTCGTGGCTTACTCAAACCAGACTGGACTGTATTCTAAGACTGAAGAGTACCTAAAAGGCAAGTGACTATGGATAGAATAGACATTGAAAAGCTTCGCTTACTCCCCTGCGAGGGAGTGGCGAAGCGCCTTGGACTCCAAGTGAAGATGCATAAGTGCCTCTGTCCGTTTCACAACGACCACACACCCTCGATGACATTCAAAAAAGGAAAATGGAAGTGTTGGAGCGGTTGTGGAGATGGTGACACAATTAGTTTGGTACAGAAAGTGCTTCATAAGGATTTCCTCGATGCCTGCCGTTGGCTGGCTGATGAGCATAATGTGATTCTTACAGAGTATAGGCCAAAGGAAGACAGACCTCCGAAGCCGTTTGATGCGAGTCGTTATGAGCGTTTCTTTGAGCGTCCTTGGCTGAATGATGAAGCTCGGAAGTTTCTCTTTGAAGAGCGACATCTTGACCCAAGAGTAGTGCGCTGGTGCCGTCTCACGTCATGGAAAGACAAGCAGGGTGTACCGTGGCTGCAAACGCCTTACTTTGACCGCGAGGGCCGGCTGATAGGCATACAGAACCGCAATCTCGTCCGTGGTGCCCTACCCCGCTTCCGCTTTCCGCAAGGGTCGCAATGTGGCATCTACAACCTGCCCGTACTGAACCTCTTAAAGCCTGGCGAGACGCTCTTCATCACCGAGGGCTGCAGCGACTGCTGGGCGATGCTCTCGGCAGGCCACAAGGCGATAGCCATCCCCTCGGCCACGCTATTGAGCAGAAAGGATAAGGAACTGCTCTCTGCACTCGACTCCTCGGGAGGGGTCTCCTTCGCCATGTACCCCGACAACGACGTGCCTGGCGAGCGCCTGTTCCTGCAACTGAAGGAGGTGCTGCCCTCGTTGGTGCGACATCAGCTGCCCCCAGGTTGCAAGGACTTCAGCGACTATTATCTGTCACAAAAATAATTAAAGAAAACCTTGAAAAAATGTGCGGAAATATTTGCGTATTTGGAAATTATTTTGTATCTTTGTAGTGAAATAAAGACATAGGATTTGCCACGCGAAAACGTAGTTTTCAGGGCCCGAAAACGTAGGATTCAGCGAGCGAAAACGTAGTCTTTCGAAGCGTAACATTAACCATTAAAAATTAGGAGGATTTTACCATGATTAATTACAGATTGGTTCAAGACCACAGTTCGAACCCTCGCAAGAGCGGCAAGTGGTATGCAAAGGCGGTGATCGGCCAGACGGTGTCGACCGACGTGATTGCCGAGCGCATTGAGAAGAAGTGTTCGTGCACGATTTCCGACGTGAAGGCTGTGCTGGAGGCACTGAAGGATGTCATCGCCGACATCGTGAAGGAGAGCCAGCGTGCCCGTCTGGACGGCATCGGCTGCTTCAAGGCCGGCCTGTCGAGCCGCGGTGCCGAGACGGAGGACAAGTTCGAGGTGCAGAAGCACATCAAGGGACTGCACCTGATCTACCAGCCCGAAAAGACCAAGCAGGCCTCGGGCAAGTACGAGAAGAAGTTCCTGAGCGGTGCCCGCCTGCAGCGCTACAAGGAGTTCAACAACGCTGAGGAGAGCGGCGGTGGTGAAGGTTGAGCGGTGGGCCCCCAAGCGGGGCCCCCGTTTTTTTTTCGTCTACAGTCGGAATCCGATTCGCCTGACAGTATCACAGATATTCCTTTGGGCCACCTCTTTACGCATGGCTTCTTCGAGGGAGATGCCTTCTGGATTGATTTCGTCAACATGAGCAAAACCCGCATTTAAAAGTTCCTGTTTGTCACTGATTCGACCTGCTATCAAACATACGGGCACATTGCCTGATTGCTTCAGGATTCCCATGGGAAGCTTGCCCATCAGGGTCTGACGGTCAGCAGAGCCTTCACCAGTGATTACGAGGTCGGCATCATTGACTATCTCATGGAACTTGATGGCTTCAAGCAGCAGTTCTATGCCAGGCTTGCAGTCAGCATTCATATATTGCAGGAAAGCATATCCCAAACCTCCAGCAGCTCCTGCTCCCTCCTGTTCAGAGCGGTCGTAGCCGAAATGCCTAGCAGAAACATCTGCAAACTTCCTTGCCCGTTCATCCAATTGCCGAATCATATCTGGAGTAGCACCTTTCTGATAAGCAAAGACGTGTGCAGCTCCATTCTCGCCACAGAGTGGATTCTTGACATCGGATGCTATTGTGAAACGGACATGCTTCAATGCCTCAACATCATCCCATGTTCCGTGTTTCGAGAAACTGTCGATGAGTGCCCGAAGCATCCCGATACCAGCATCACTTGTTGCACTGCCACCAAGTCCCACGATGATATGCTCTGCGCCTTTTCTGACTGCATCAGCCACTAGCTGGCCCGTACCGTAACTGGTAGCCACCATCGGATTCCGTTCTTCACTAGCAAGCAGCGTCAGCCCACTGGCTTGAGCAATTTCTATCAAAGCCAACTTATCATGTAGCAGATATTGGGCAGAGACAGGTCGCATCAAAGGATCTCGTACCGTTATTTCTATCAGCTTACCACCGATAGCCGCATGGAAAGCCTCCAAAAAGCCTTCGCCACCATCGCTGACAGGCACTTGCGCAACTTCTCCATCAGGGAATTTGCACTTGATACCCTCTGTTGCTGCCTGATTTGCCTCTTTTGAGGTCAGGCACCCCTTGAATGAATCTATTGCGACAACTATTTTCATCTTTCAAAAGATTACCTACCATTTTATTGCAATCTTAGATGGTGCAAAGATAAGTTTTTTTTCTGACTAGAATGGAACGTGGCTTCTGAGATACGCCAGCTGCCATGCTTGGCCTTCCATTTGTCAATGCCATAAACCAGGAAGGTCACTACGTTGATGCAAATGAGGATATATACTATCGTCTGTATCATATTTTAATTGCAAAGATATTGATATTCGGTGGATTTTCATTACTTTTGCACCCAAATTTAAGATTGTTTATGATGAGTAGTATCGTGATAGCCATATTCTTACTGAGCATCGGAGCCAGTTTCGTGCAGCGCACAACGGGCTTCGGCTTTGGCATTTTTATTATGACGATGCTGCCATTCTGGGTGCCTACTTATGGCGAGGCCACGACTCTTTCCGGTCTGTTGGCCATCACCACTTCAGCTGTCATTGTGTGGCGACTGAGGGAATATGTCACTTGGAAACGGCTATGGCCGATACTGCTGACTTTTGTTGTTGTCTCAACGATAGCGATTTTTGCTCTGACGCGCGTTGAAGATTACATCTTGAGGCAAATCCTTGGCGTAGCACTCATTCTGATTAGTATTTATTTCGCTTTATTCAGCCAAAAGATCAAGTTGCCGACAACCAAGAAAGTTCAGGTAGGTGCTGGAACACTCAGCGGACTGATGGGAGGTTTCTTCGGCATGCAAGGCCCGCCAGCCGTGCTTTACTTCATCCAGTCGGAGCCAACAAAAGAGCACTATATGGCAATGGCACAGACCTATTTCCTGATTGGCAACGTGATGATGACCATCGTCAGAGCCTATAATGGTTTTCTGACTACAACCGTACTGACGGATTATTGTTTCGGACTGGGCGGGGTTATTATCGGCACCAGTTTGGGAGCCTATGTGTTCAAGCACATCCCCAACTGCATCTTCCGCTATATCGTCTATGCCTACATCGCTGTGAGTGGCGTTATCATATTGTTATCGTCGTGCCACAACTAAAAGCATGAAGACTATTGCCCATGATTGTTTTTAGAACAGCAAAGACCTTATCACCCGTACAATGGCTGGTGTAGAACTGTGTTTCGGGATATTTGGCTTTCAGCCTTTGAACCAGAGCCGTCAGCTCTTCTTCCGTTTGCAGACCATCGAGTAAGTGAAAACCTCCGACAATGGTATGAACTGGCCAAGGACAAGCCGCCAGGATATTCTCCAGACCGCTATGGGCACAGCCTGTAAACAACAGACCATCGACATATAGAGCCAGCTCATGACGGAAATCGTCGTGGATAAAATCGCCATTGGCATCCTGCACATAAAGATTCACATTTCCTTTAGGCATCGGATGGTTCTGAGGGATATGGGCTATTACATGGATATCCTCTGCTACGGCGCAGGTCTGATTGATTAAGACGAGTCTGCTATCGTCAATCTTGGGCCACTCTGCAGTAATACTATGGAGATTCCCTCGCTTTGAAAAGAACTTACCATTGACGGCATCAGGTGAAACGACAACCTTAGACTGTCGATTACGTGCAATAAAATGCTTTAGCCCTCCTGCATGGTCGCTGTGGCCATGTGAGATGAATACATAATCCACCGTACTGAGGTCAAGACCCATCTTCTCGGCATTTCGGATAAACACATCACTTGCCCCTGTATCAAGCAGGATGCGATGTTTCTCAGTCTCTAGCAGGATAGACAAGCCATGCTCTGTTTCGAGCTGCTCATTATTCGTGCGATTATCTGATAGTACCGTCCACTTCATTTATTATCTGATAAAGTTCATGAACTGGGGACGTTCGTCGCGCTTGGGTGCAGCCTCGCCGTCGGCATGAATCTTCTCCAACAGGAAAGCCATGTTGTTGGCCAGAGTGCGCATGGTCTGCATGCCCTCGGTATCGAGTTTCACCTCGCCCTTGCCAGCACCGTAGGCGATGTTCCAGTATTGTGAGGTGACCACAGGCATGTTCATCATCTCGAACATCATGTTCATGGTCTGAAGCGTGGCTGTAGCACCGCCTCGCCGACAGACTGCCAATGCCGCAGCAGGTTTGTTCTGTACCAGATGGCCTGCCGAGAAGAACAGGCGCTGCATCAGAGAGAGAATTCCACCGTTTGGCTGGCCATAGTAGACGGGCGTGCCCACGATGAGTGCATCCGCCATAGTGGCTTTCTTGATAAAATCTCTTCTGTCCATAGTCGTTATCTGTTTAAACCTGTTTTCGCTATTTTTTGTTACAAAAATAGTAATAATTCCGTAATTATCGCTAAATTTGCACCGAATATTAGGATACTTTAATGAAGAAACAATGATTCAGCAAATATTAATGACCTTGACCCTCAAGCGATGCGTTTACCACTTGGTATCAATCATCTACCTGCTTCTCCTTTCCTTCGGAGCATCTGCACAAGGATATAAAAACCCCGTACTTCCTGGCTTTCATGCCGACCCCAGCGTCTGCCGTATGGGCAATGACTTCTATCTGGTGAACAGCACCTTCCAGTACTTCCCTGGCGTACCTGTATTCCACAGATTACGATGTCTTGGTAGAGAAGAAAGACGGCCATCTCGTTGTACGACCAAATATCCGCTTGGGAGAACTGGCGCATTCAGCCAAGGAGATGACGCTCAAAGGCAACAAGGCATATCTGCGTATCAGTTCAGATGGCGCCTATTACTACATGCAAGCCTCTGCCGACGGCAAGATGTTCGAGACGTTGGCTAAGATGGATTTCCGCTATCTCTCGACAGAGGTGATTGGTGGATTTACAGGTGTGATGCTTGGCGTATTTGCACAGGGGGAAAGCCTGAATGGCTTCGCAGATTTTGATTGGTTTGAATATCAATAAAATATTATCTATTATTAAATTATCATATTCTCAAACAGAATGTTATGGCAAAGACCAAGGGGACTTACGTTAGCGTGAGTCCTCTTTTTTTTATGAACAAATTGGAATATTGTTCGTTTTTGAATAGTCTCTAACAAGAGAGCCGCCGATATCACTCATCGGACATCGGCGGTTTTTGCTTGTTAATGAACGGGCTTCGTCATTTTCATTGTTTGTTATGGTTTTACACCAAGAATCGTGGCGTACATTGGCTTCTTCCGATGGTAAACTAAACAATGCTGCGTTTTAGCGAGAGCAAACCCAAACTTGTTTGGAGTCTGCCGAGCGTAAGCAGCCTCGACCAAAGGTCAAATACTCTTTATGAATTTTCATTGTACCTGATATGTCTATTGAGCGTGCTTGCAATTAGCGCACCGTCCCTTACGTTCACAGTACCTTTCGCACTGTGCACAGATGTCGTAGCCGAGCATGGCGCCGAGGATGAAGTCTTCCTCGGGCGACAGCTCGTTAAGCGGACGGGTGACAAACAGACGGATGGCATCGAGACATTCGCGGCGACCGAAGTAGACGTTCACGTTCTCCTTGCCAGCGGGCTGCACCACATAGTCTATCGACTGGCGGCCCAAGCGATGGCAGGCCTGCTGCTCGAACCGGCGGTTACAGGTGAAGAGTATCATCCTGCGCACACCTTTCTTATATTCATAGATATGATTCATCAGCACTCGCATCTCTGATGGTAGCACCATCTGACTTGTCTGAATATCCGTTGTCCGCTGCATCATACATATTAAATTAAAGGTTAGGGGAAATGGCTGCTATCCATGCTTCAATACGTGTGTCGGTCTTATCGTCCTCATTCACGTCGTCGAGGGGCAGACCCACAAACTTGCCGTCAACAACGGCTTCAGAGTCACCGAAGGTGTAACCATCGATATCTACGGCTCCCACAAAACTGGCACCGCTGGTCTTAAGGGCGTTGAACAACTCGCCGATACCTCCCACGAAGGTGTCGCCATACGACTCGCAATCGCCACAGCCGAAGAGGGCGATGGTCTTGCCTGTGAGGTCTGCACCCTGCAACACCTTCAAGCCGTCATACCAGTCGTCCTGCAATTCGCCTGCGCCCCAAGTAGAGGTACCAAGGATCAGGTTCTGGTTGTTATTCACTACATCGGCTGTGAGGTTCTGTACGTCAATAGCCTCACAACCCAACTTCTGGGCTATCTTCTCTGCGATAGCCTCGCATGTTCCTGTCGAGGAACCGTAAACTACAATAGTTTTACTCATTACTATATTATCTAAAATGGCTAAAAAATTAACTATTCAAAATCACGCTGCAAAGGTACGACGAAAATCCCGACGGCACAATACTCAAAACAGAGTGTTTTACCATCGGGATATGCAGGGTTTCTAATGAAACGCGATTAGCAAGAAGTAGGTATTTACATGATGTAATAAAGATATGTTATAACATTTTCTCTATTGTTCTAATTATGCGGGTGACAGTTGGCTGGTGAATCTTGCGCCACTCTTTGGCACGTACCTTGATGTTCCGTTGCAGGCACTCGCTGTAGAGCCACGGCTCGCAGCTGTGGATGTCGCCCACGTTCAGGAAACCGCGGAACGGGGGATATTCGGAGGCGCTGTAGTTGGTGGCCACGAGGACGTGATGCTCAGGTGAGACGGTGATGGTGATGGTGTCATGGAATATGGCGGGCGTGGCATCGGTGCGCCAGTTCACGGGGTTGATGCAGATGTCGGAGCCTGCAATGAGGGGCAGCACATACTTCACGTCCTTTACGGTGTTGTAACAGATGGTGACGCCCGTGTCGGTCTCGCCCTCGGCGGGGCGGATGTGGCTACACGCGGCCATGTCGGCTTTGGTCACCTTGTAGCCCAGCACGTAGGCGGCGGCCAACTGGCTGTAGGTCTCGTCGTCGATGTGCTTCAGCAGTTCCACCACGGCCAGACCGCCCTGGCTGAAGCCTGCGAGGATGAGCGGGCGCGACTGGTCACGCTGCGCCTGAAAGAGGTCGAAGGCCGTGCGCACGTCATCCATCGACAGACGGGTACGCTGATAGACGGTGTCCTCGCTGTTGGTCATGAACGCCTGGATGGTCGTGTGGCGATAGAAAGGCGCATAGAAGCGGTTGCCGGGCGACATATAGGCCGCCACCTTCTTCATCTCCAGGTCAGCCATGTGGGCGCGGTGCTCTGGGTTCCACACGTCGGCGTAGTGGCATACCTTGCCGTCTGCTGTCGTCCAGTCGTCCTCCCACGTCGAAACAACGTAGAACACGTCGGCTCCCGTGCCGTCCGAGTCGCCGTCTGCCGTAATCCACATCGTGGGGTTGCTATAGTCAGGAGCCTGTGGGATATACCGGCTCTCTACCGTCTGCCCCGACGTATTATCGTCGTTCGCCGTACAAGATGCAAACGCCGCCGTACCGCAGGTTGTGAGTATGAGGGCTATCAGCCAAAGTCTTGTTCGTTTCATATGAATGAAAAGGCGATATGTTTCATAAGTGCTATTTTATTTGACTTTGTCGAATAACGTCACGACTCGGTAATACTCAAGCAGGCTTGGCATTACTCTCGCTGCTCCGTTATTTCTTCTAATTCGCCAGTCTCTGAGTCTATAATAAACCCGCGAACCACCACATCCTTTGGTACAAGAGGGTGGGTCTTGATCCCCCCTGCTTTATAGCCGTCCCCCATTAGGGGGCTCAAAATGTTATAGTCAATAATCTGGTCTATCATAAGCTTATTCTCTTAAACTAGAAAGTTGGTACTCACCACTTAAAAGTTGGTGCTCACCACTTTTTTGTAATAACAGCGCAAATTTTGCTTGCAAAGTTAGTGATTTTTCAGTAGATTTTGTAAATTTGCACCTTAGAATTAGGATTGTTTATGAAGTTGTTATGATTCAGCAAGTAGAAATAACGCTAAAATCTAAGTCTCGCGGATTCCATTTAGTGACCAGTGAGATTCTGAGCCAGCTGCCCAAGTTACCAAAGACAGGCATCGTCAACATCTTTTGTAAGCACACGAGTTGTGGATTGAGCATCAATGAGAATGCAGATCCTGATGTGCGGGTAGATATGGAAACCATTTTCAACCGGCTCGTCCCTGAGAACCGTCCAGAGTATGAACATACGTTGGAGGGTGCAGACGATATGCCTGCTCATGCCAAGTCAACACTGAGTGGTGTCAGCCTGACGATACCCATTACTAACGGTCGTTTGAACATGGGAACCTGGCAAGGAATCTACTTCTGCGAGTACCGGAATTACGGTGGGGCAAGAAAACTGGTCGTAACAATCATAGGAGAGTAATATATGATTTTTTTAGAACTTGTAAAGAACAGATACAGTTGTAGGGCTTATAAGTCTATCAACGTGGAGAAAGAGAAGTTAGACTATATTCTGGAATGTGTCCGCTTTGCACCTTCAGCAGTGAACAAACAACCCTGGCTATTCCACATTGTCAGCAATGAGGAGGACAAGGCTAAGCTTCAGCAATGCTATAATCGTGACTGGTTCAAGACAGCTCCGATGTATATCATTGCCTCTATCCTGCATGATGAAGAGTGGGTAAGAGCCGATGGCAAACATCATGGCAACATTGATATTGCCATTGCCGTGGAACACCTTTGTCTGGCTGCAACGGAACAAGGCCTGGCTACATGCTGGGTATGCAACTTTAACGCTAATCTCTGTAAGGAGCAATTTGGCTTACCTGAGAATGAGGAACCTGCCGTCATCATTCCATTGGGCTATGCTGCAGACGAGATGAAGCCCAAGAGCCGTAAGGCTATTGACCAAATAGTTAAATGAGATGGCATACACAGGAAGATTCGGACAATCTGACGATTTCCGTCGTGAGGAGCTGATACGAGTGATTGAGCATTCTGTTGAGAATCTGACTCTTCAGGAGTTGGAGGCTTTGTATTACGATATGTCTACCAAAAACTACATCAACGAATGAAGCTAGAGAAACAAAAGATCAAATATTCTGCTATATTCTGTATCTGCTGGTTTGCCGTTTTAGTCTTTCTGGTTGACGGAGTCTTGAAATTCCAGACATTGGTTGACTATTTCGGTTCATACGCATTGGTAGAGATATGCTTATTGCTATTGGTCACTCTACCCACACTGGCAGTATACAGATTAACAAAAGAATAAGCCGAGGACTCTGCGTACAGCACAAAAAAGGAATCCCATTGCTGAGATTCCCGGGAGTCCTCATGTGAGGCATATAGTGGAGCAAAACGGTAATCGTCTTGACGCTTGCTACTGAAAGGACGCAAGAATTACCTGTGACCTCCGAAGTGGCCGGAACCACCGTGATTGCTGCGAGTGTTCATAGCAATTTCGCGATTTGGAGCCTTATGAGCATTGCTATGGCCCATTGTTCTTGCCTTGATACTCGTATTCAGACAAATCATTGATAATCAACCTCAAAAAGGTATAATAGAATGACATCATAAGTTGAGGCTACACTTATATTTCTTCATCGCATCCCTCATAATATCTTCATGGTCAAAGGCCAATTGTGGCAGAGCATCGATGGGAAACCATTGAGCTTTGGCAGCATCGTCTTGGCCAGTGACGGCAACAGGTTTATCAACAATAGCGAGATAAGCAACGGTAATAGTTCTTCCTCGTGGGTCACGGTCTACTTTGGAATAGGCACCTATCTGTTGTATCTTCGATACCTTAAGCCCTGTTTCTTCCTCCAGCTCACGGATGGCGCATTGTTCTGTCGTCTCATCCATGTTCATAAAACCGCCAGGAAACGCCCAGCAACCCTTAAAAGGGTCACTCCCCCGCTCTATCAGCAGCACCTGCGGTACCGATTCCTTCGTCATCACCACGCAGTCTGCCGTTACTGCCGGCATTGGATATTTGTACGTGTACTCCATTGTTATTCGTTTATTTGTTCGTATAAATCTGATACAACCTCTTTCATCTCATCGGTTGATGACATCCTCTTTCGATTTCGTTCTAATATATCCGCAAAGATACAAAATATCTAACGAAATTGTTCCAATTAGAACATAATTCTATCAAAAAAATGTTCAAAAGAGCCTTTTATACCTATAAATAATAGTACTAACCCATTTTTTATTTCTAACTTTGCAGCATCAAACGTCTAACTTTTTATTCTTTTTATTATGGCAGAGTATAAAATTGAATGTGAACAGTGTCTAGGTTTCTCTCATTCAGGTCCTGTTTATACCGAAGGAGAAAGTACAATAGAACTTTCCGATGAGGAAGTGACCACTCTTGTAAAGCTGATACAAGAGAAGAATACAACCGATGTTGACAAACTCGACTTGAAGACATCTCATCCTGACCTCTTCAAGAAACTTGATGAGGCTTACTGTAAGATGGCCCGTCATGCTGAATATATGCACTGGCTCTGGGAGGGTTATGAAAACGGCTATTATGAATACGACGAAGAAGAGCTGATGAGCTATTGTGAGCGCGAGTGTGGATACTCCTTCGAATACGATGATAGTGACTACCTTGATGAGAACGGTGAGCTCGACGAGGAGGAACTAGGCTATGCTAAATCCGGTGCCTTTACCAGCTGGCTTGATGATTACGTACACAGCCTGAACGATGACGATGCAGCAGACTTCTTCAATGAACATATGGATGCAGGAGTTGAAGTTGACGACGTAGAATATACCGTTGCCATTCCTGAAGAAATTATTCAAAAGGCGAAACAGTAGTCATCATGATTGCGGATTACAACACGATGCCCGAAATGTTCTGGTATTGCAATCGCCAGTATTTCGGGCACCAGTTGCCAACTCCCAAGTATGGCATCCTTCATTCTTTCAGTATATTAGGCAGATTTGAATGGCTTAGAGGCTGGCAAGGCAAGCCGCCAACCCGAATGACGATACTCATGTCAGACTATTTTGACTTCCCTGAAGATACTTTCAAGAATATCATGGTACATGAGATGATTCACTATTATCTGTTGCTAAAAGGTAAGGATAACAAGGCCAGCCATAGCTCAGACTTCAAAGCTATGGCAGAGGACTTGAATCAGAAGCACGGTCTGAACATCACAACCACATACGATGCTTCAGATATTCCGAATTCTCCCAATGCCCCACAAAGAACGTGGTGGAGAAATATCTTCTGCTGACAATAAATTATGGTTATATCTATAAAAACGATATAATCAGAAAATTTAATCGTAATTTTGCACTCAGAAAACAAATAGTCATAAATAATGTGTATGCAAAACGGACAAATAGCAACTCAGATCGACACACTGCTTTACAGCACCCATCGTCCTGGTATCGAAAACGTCATCGAGCAACTTCATAGCAATGATGATGCCTTTTACATGGTACCAGCTTCCACCAAGTACCACGACAACTTCCCAGGTGGTCTTGCCAGCCACTCGCTCGATGTTTATCTGGAGGCGAAATCCATGTATGAAAAACTCGTAGACTCAGGTCATCAGCCATCTTTTGGCATGGATAGCGTCATCCTTTGCACTCTCCTTCATGATGTCTGCAAAATCGATGAGTATGTGATGGTTGACGGCAAATCCCAGCATACCCCACAATATCATCGTGATGGTCCTCATGGTCTTAAATCAGAATACCTGTTGCGCAACTGGCACCTTGACCTTAGTGACGATGAGCGCCAGGCCATCATCTGGCATATGGGTGCTTATGCCCATGATGCACGAGAGAAATACGCCACCACTTACCGTCCGGTCGCCGCAGCCTCTTTACTTGTCAAACTCATCCATGAGGCTGACCATCATGCTGCCAAGCACTCCCACAAAGTCGAATAGCTGTATTTCTAGGTATAAAATTAAGGCCTAATCGGATTGTTTTTCGTACCTTTGCAGTAGTAATTTAAATCATTGTTTAATATAAAAATAGGTGAAATGGAAAAATTCGATTATCAGGAGTTGCTTGCCCAGCGCAAGGCCAAGGCAGAGTCACAAGCACGTGAGTATTTTTACAACCAGAAGCAGCGCAAGCCCTACTATTGCGCAGAAGGCAGCGCATGGAGCGACCTCGATAGCCATAATGAAGCCTTCTTCCACTTCACTGACGATGAAGTTGCTCGTATCAAACAGCTGGTCATTGATACTGTTAATGTCGACCAGCCCGATTCCACGCCTGTCAACAGTGTTGACGAAGCCCTCAAGTGTCTCACCTACAACGAACTCTTTGAGATGAACGATGAACTCCGTCATCTCCTTGGCGACCGTTGTGAAAAAGCTGACCTCGATCCCAACTCAATCGACTTCGAAAAACAATACTACTTCTATCGCTTCCGTTGTCTTGCTTACGACTACGACAACAACAAGGTATGCGAGCCTATTCCTGTCGATGTCCTTCTGTCCGATGAGGACTATCTCGCCCTTCTTTCGCTTCAGGTTGGTGAGCGTGACAACTTCTGCTTTAACCGACTTCTGCAGATAAATCCCGATCTCGCTGTTAGGGTCAACAATGCCGTTCAAGGCTGTGTGTACGGTTGGCAATTCCGTACTCATGTACCATTCGCCATCCTTTTCGACGAAGTCCGTCAGGATGCTGAAATAATCGACGGACCTATAGGCGCCTCTGACGAACTCTATAACGAGAATACCGACGATCACATGTATCATGTCATTGCTGCGGCCCCAAGTCGCATCCTTACCATAACCGAAGAAGACTGGAATGCCGATGCAAACTTTGCTGAGCAGCGCATCCTTGACGATATCAATGCTGATGAGGTCATGAACGCCCTTGATGCCAAAGATTATCGTGATATGATAAAGAAGCTGAAGCAGCACTACTCTTGCCGTTCTGGCTTCGATGACCTCAAAATGTGGCTTTCCGATAAAAACATATCCTTCAGCGAGAAGACATCAGAGTAAACCGATTATTGTACTTCCGCTATATGTATACATAATTGGTTCTCCCAATTATTATTCGTAACTTTGCACCAGAATTAGAAAGTTATACGCTAATAATGTTACTCACCGAAAGTTGATTGTTCTTCATACAAAACGCCCAGTCGTGATGACTCGGCGTTTTTGTTGTTTTTTACTAATCCACTGAGTACATAGAATCGTTTTCTGCCGCTAATGGCATTTGCATATCTTCTTCATCCTGTTTCGGATATGGTATGGCTTTCGCACCATGATCCTGAAGCCAAATATGATTCAGAGTGAAAGCGATAGAGTCAAGCGTCTCATCACGCTTTGCAGGCTTCAGTTCGCATTCCCACACTGTGATGCAGTGCCAGCCCATAGCAGCTAATGCACGCTGCTCTTCTCGGTCACGCTCTTTGTTCCTGCGAATCTTATCTATCCAGAAGTCACGGTTTGTATTCGGAATCTTACAGCACTCTGAGTTTTCAAGCATTTGCATATTCACCAAATGGCCATGCCAGAAACACCCGTTCACAAAGATGCAAGTACGATACTTCCTCAGAACCAAGTCGGGATGCCCCGGCAGCCGCTTATGGTTCAGTCTATACCTGAATCCACGTTTCCACAGTCCACGCCGCACAACCATCTCCGGCTTCGTGTCCTTCGACCGGATAGCAGCCATATTCTTATGGCGTTGTTGTGCGGTGAGTCTATCCATATTACTTCAATGTTTCAATTAGTTCATCTAATGAGCAGCATACGCTACTAAACAGCTTGTACATAAGTTCTGGCTCTAGCTTTTCGGGAATATAAGCAATGGTTGTACGACCTTTGCCAGCAAACCACCCAGCTTCAGTATGGGCACTTCTGCCGCAGGGCAGAACCAGTACGCATGTATCACAAGCCTCCATTGCCTCGATATCGTTGTGGAATTGTCGTTCAGCCTTAGGGTGATGTAGCATATCGCGGTACTGCTGTGGTGTCCATTCGATATAGTCCTCACTCACGCTGCTCCATTTGAAGCCAGGATCTCCCGATGGAGGATTTCGGAAGTCGTACACATCGTGTCCTGCTTCCCGCAACTTAGCTACCACCTCTGGGTAGAACTCGTTGCGCCAACTACTTGCTACATATATCTTGTGCTTATTCATATTTAGAAGGAATTGCTTCAATTTCACTTAGTTTTATTTCATAGTTGATAGGCTTAGGTTGTCCTCGAACACCTTTAATTGGAAATTTGAACATATATGGATCCTTCAATATATATTTAAATTGCGTGTCTTCCGCGGCCCACAATGAATCTGATTTTTCTTTTATATCCACTACTTTTACATACCCAAGAATCACCCCTTTGGGTAATTCTTTAAGAGAAGGAATTATACCATTAGAAACAAGACGCGAATATTCTGTGTGCCATTCTTGTTTAACAATAGACATATCTTCCTCTTTCTTACTTGACATAATTAATATTTTCTCGCCAATCAAAGAATTTTGTCTCCAAGTTCGATTCTCAACATCTTTTATACCAAGACATATAAGAGAAGCCCATGGTTGTTTTATTGTAAGTAATTTCATTGTAATTTATTGATAATTAAATATATCTCTTTCATAATCCACAAATAGCGCTAACATTTCGTATATCTATTTTTCTTTGAATACGTAATCTGTTTCTTTCTCTATTTTTTGAACAATTTTCCAAAGCTTCTTAACTTGTCCACTAGAAAGAAATCCTCTTTTCAAGTAACCCGCCATCGACTTGATGACATCTCTTTCATATGGGCTCAGTAATCTTTGACGCTCAAGGTCTTGATAAACAGACTCCCAATATGCACTTCCAAGAGTGTTAACTTTAACCTCTAAATCAATCTCTGTTTCAAAACGTTTCTTCTTTGCTTCACTTTTAGCCTTGTCTTTAAATTCTTCACTATCGATTAACTCGTTAACAAACTCTTCTTCTAGAACTAAAGGCTCTTGACGGTATTGCTTCCATGTATCTTCCTTTATAGCAAAGGATCGTTCAATACCTCCATTACTGATTTTGTTTAAGAAACGATATGTCTTGTAAGCAACAATCTCTATTTGTCTGGCCAATGATTCATATATCATTTGTAAATTCCAAATCCTTGTCCAGTCAATTTCTTTGCCCCGAGGCAGAGATGCGACAATTTTTGATATGGTGTATGGAACATACATGGCTTTATATCCTCCTACAGGATACCAGTCTGCGGAAGCAATGATTTTATCTGTGGAATCATATATGATTTTGGCAGCGACATACTTCTTGAAAAAGAAGCTGTTTATCATGTTGGGATTCTTTTCCATACGCTCCATGATGGTTTCTGCAAAATGGGGCATGTTTTTGACTCCACCTCCGCAGACCAAATGGGGTAATAAGTCTATAGTGTTATAATACATTCCAAACTTTTCTTTTGTAATAACTTGACTTTTGGGATGTATTTTATTCCAAGCATCTCGCTTCGCTTTTGTCATATAGAATGTATTCTGTTCCCATCGGTTCTTGGAGCGTTCGTAGAACCAATATGTTCCAGATAGGGCTCCCGGCTTAATTGGTGTTTCGTTTTCTCGTAATAATGACAATCTTTCCATTTCCCTATGGAAAGGATCGTTCGAGAAGAAATCTGCCTCTTTGGTAGGATTCTGCCAGTTTGAGCATTTTGCAATATCCTGTACAATCGTATTGTATAGGTCTAACTTACGTTGTTTCTCTTCAACTGAGTCTTCTTCATTTATATCGAAATTTAGTACAGTAAGTTTCATCGGAACATATATCTTTTCCAAATTCCCAGAAGGAGCTTCGCCTTTTATAAGGGCGTTTGTTAATGATGCTGTTGTTTGTCCGCCATTAATGATTTGGAAACCATCAAAAGAGGTAATAAAACGTTCATCTTCTGATAATTTAACAGCGTTTGATACTACAGCAATACCATTATTGTATGTGAAAAAGTTTTCTGGATGTTCTCCGACGATAGTACCTTTAATGGCTTTATTTATTTTCCCTTTTGCACTCAAAAAACAACGGATATTACCTTCTAATAATGGGGCTTGGTATTGTTTAAAGAGCTTTGCCAACAAGAGCCCTGGTACGACTCCCATATAAGAGTCAAAAAGATTGGACGATGATACATTTGCTTTTATACATTGTATGCCTTTTATGCCGAAATCGCTGCAATTTACCGTTATTCTTTCATTCTTGGAACTTTTATACAGGTCAAAAAATCTTTCTAAAGTCCAAATTTTGATAGATGCTGGGCGATTTAACAAATTGGGTACATCTACACTTTTTACTCTGCTACTTAAAACTTTATTTGTTATAATATAGAACTTAAATGCTGTGACTTCTGTGTTCTCTGCATTTCCAATTTTATCTCGAAAGTCTTTGGCAATGTCTATAATATCATCAGAAGGATCACAAAACTCTCTGATTTTGTTATTATTGGCATCTTCAATGAAATACCGCATTTTCTTATATAGCGCTTCAATATCAGTATTTGTCAAATTAGCTGAATTGTTTTCAATTTCATAATCTGAGATAATTAGGACAATTGACGAGTCCGCCTCGCTGTATGCATATGCATCGAAGCCAATATTCCTATTTTGGCTGCCCTTCATATCACAGGAATACTGAATGGGAGTTAAAACTTCCTCATTTTTTTCCAATAGATCTAATGTGTCTGCGACAAATTGATCTTCATCTGTATTTCCAAAAGTGATTGCACTTTCATGTGTTTGAGCTAAAAACTCTTCACGAAATTCATTAAGTTCCATAGACCTTTATTTTTTATATGAATCTAATTCGGACAATAGTAATTCATATGAAGCACTTGCGACAGCGACGGGAATACTGTTTTTCATCAATCTTGGGAAACTATTATTTACATTATATTCCGTCAGTGATTTTATATCATAAACATAATCGTCGTAATCACTATTTGAGAAGTATCCCGCTTTGTTCAATTTTGAGATGAAGTCATCTTTATCTTGAAGACTTGTGAACAATGTGATGATACTTTCTGTCAAACAGTTCAGATTAACACCATTAAAGCCTGGTGCCATCTTTTCAACCTGAAATACTGCCAATGTTCCGTCTAAAGAACTGTCGAGTTGCTCAATAGATGTAATTTTGACAGTAGGCTTGCCAACATCAATCGTTTTTATTTCATACCATGTATTGTCAATAGAGAAGTCTTTTCTTGTCTTTTCAGTTCCGCTCCATGCTTCAATAGATCTAGTTTGTCCATATTTGGGAATAATAATTTCTTTCAAATATAGCAGTTCACCTATTAAACCCTTTATTTCTGATTCACCAAGGATATCATTTTGACCTTTAAACATCTTTTGCCATACAAAATATGCATTACAAACGGCTTCATATCCTTTTGAACTGTTTTTCTGCAAATGCTCTGTCTGTTTACAAACATCATTACAGAATGTGACGAATTGGTTCATCCAACGTTCGTCAATAAGAGAAAAAACAATGGATTTTTCTCCATTTGGTGTTTTGTAATGATTGATGCTAATAACGGAAGAAGATTTGATTTTCTTGTTGAGAATAAAATCCCCAACATATTCCATCGCATAAAACCCGTTTTCATCCTTACCCACGTATAAACCGATGGGGTGATTTGCGTCTACTAATTTCCAAGAGTTATTGGTAGCAGATTTAAAATCTATTTCTTTTAGCATAATAGAAATATTTAGATTTCCTCCTCAAGATCTTCATCATCTATATCATCATCAGAATTGTTGTTCTGATATACAATGTTTGTCATATAGTAGTGCTCTTCAGCCTCACTATGGCCAAAGCCAGGTATTCCAACTCCAAAGCCCACTATCGGTTCACCGTTCAATAAATTGAAATATTGAACAAGTGCTGGCTCTTGTTTATCTATATCTTTCGGATTCACGAAATAGAGCAATAATAATGGTTTCCGCTTTGTATATTTGAACCAGGTTTTTCGTCCCGTCTTGGGGTCGTTATTTCCTAATGATATTTCTTTCTTGATATATTCATCCTCAATTTGTTTTGGATTTTCCAAACCTATTTTTCCGTCATTAGTACCACCGATTACTCCATTGTTTGTGAAAGCAAACATGTTGTCACTAATGATACTCATAGAACGCAAAACTTGTTTGACTGTATTGTTGGAAATGACTTCGTACGGTTGGCCAGAACCTCCTACGACCGTAACATCCCATATTTTTAAGTCATCTGTATTATCCAATGATTGCTCAATAAAATCTGCAATCTTGGTATTTGGAAAACGAGAATTCAATGAAGCCACAGATGAATCCAATCCTCTTAGTAATTTTATTATAAGTTCAACGGGAATATCTTTGGCAACAATTGATGATCCATAGTCCGCTTTGTCAAACGAGAAGCCGTTAGCTTCTATATCAGATAGAAGTCTTCTCGTCGCTTCCAAATTATTAGCGTTGGCCTTGATGTCAGAACTGAAATATGGCGTTTCAAATATATTACCCCAAAATGTTATTATTTCTTGAATTTCAGCCGCTGTTCTCATTTTGTTTCTTGCAGTTATCTCTAAAGCGGCATCATCATTCCGAACTCTTAATCCAAACTCTTTGGGAGTTAATTTTTGCATATTCATTCTTGCCAAGTCTTTTTTCAGTTCTTCTGTTGACTCAGCAATGTCTCTATACCAATTAGCGGAGGAATTTGTAATCCAAATTCTACACAAATGATCATATTTTGGTCTGTATCCAAACCAACGTCCCATCTGCATCAATGTATCATATGTGGCAGTGTTTCTGTAGAAATAACTGGTCATTAATCCACGTAAGGTTAAACCTCGTGATAAGGCTAAGCCACCAACTGCAATTAATCGAAGAGAAGGGTTGGCCTTATAGTCAGGAGTGTCCTCTTTAGACTCCTTTGATCCGTTCACGACAATAACTCGGATCTTACCTATAGCATTTAGTAAATTATCTTTTGAAAGGACATCATTGATTTCATATCCACATTCTCGATAGTCCTGTTCAAAGGCTTCTACTAATTCTCTAAACAATTTGAGGGCTTTGTCCTTCTCGAAATTACCACTGAAGTTACATAGAATCTCATTATGGTCACTTCCAACTTGTTGTGCAAGTTCTGCTTTTATATATGACTCAACGGTTTGGAACCTAGAAACATTGACCAACATAGTTCTTGGTGCGTTTTCCTTTCCGTCTAAATCTCTAATTACATTTGCTAAATAGAAGCTCCTTAGCGCCTGCATAAGTGACTTTGGAAGTTCACCTTTCCATTCTTTCGGATGTTTATAATATAATGGCCCAAATATTTTTGGGGAATCAGGCATGTTTCTTAGTTCTTCTTTGGTGGGCTCATATATGTCGGTAATATAATTCAACATATATCGGCATGACCCCCAAATAGAATTTTCTGCGGTTGGCTCTCCAAATATTTTTAAAGCACCAATATAGGCTGACGGTGTGGGCAATACGTATATAAAGTCCTTCGGAAACAAATCGGTAGTTTCCATAGACTCATCTTTCTCGGGGTTAATAAATATGTTGGCATAGGGGGTTGCAGTAAAGCCGACATAATTGGAGTTCATAAACACTTCACATAATAGTCTTATTATGGCATTTGTTTTAGCTGGGTCATAATCTGGTTTCTTTGTGTTGATAGAAGCGTTGTCTGCTTCGTCATCAATAAGAAGAAGAGAATAAGGTAATTTGTTTTTGTCGTTAAGAGTCTGATTGGCACTGGTAAGCCACTTGTAGAGACGTTTTAATACAGGAACGTTCTTTTTTACAATGAACATAACTAGAGAGGCTTGTGTTTCAAGTGATGACATTGTTGTGTCTGAACTGACTTTAAAGTCATTTTGATATGAAGTGTATGCCGTGACTATGGGAGTATAGTTTTTCAATAATCCCACACCAACTCTATCAGTCTTTTTTGCCTTGTTTTCATCTATTCTTATAGTGTAACCGACAATGTCTTCCTCCATTCTTTCTTGTGTCTGCTGTCTTAGTGTTTCTGTTTGTCCTGCTAAGAGGATAACAACTTTCATACCGGCATCTGCCGCTTTGCATATTAATCCTCCGTAAGTACTTGTCTTGCCAGACTGAACATCACCAATGACCAGTCCATATCTTACTCTTTGTTTATCTAATTCATCCTGTGGATTACCTAAACAATTCATTAATTTGGGGAGTGTTACTTCTCCGAGCATGTTTACACTGGCAAAATCCAAACTGCCTTCACGCAGTAGGTGTTCTTTATAGAGGCTCCAAAAATGTTCGTCTCCGTGATCAGAATTTGTGTACCATTCTCTATCCTCAACATCATTATTGATAATAGCATAGCCATTATGGTCATGTTGTATATACATGTGGCTTTCTAAATACGAGCGTATTTCCGATTTTTCTTCTGCTGTAACGGTGAGAAACATTGTCTGATTATCAACAAATTTGTCAAGAAGCTCAGTCGTAACAGTTTGACCTTGGCTCCGTATTGTTTCCAGTGCTGAATACAATTGAATTTTCAGCTTTTCAAATGTTTCTTTTTCCATAGGACTTACAAATTGTATTTTTTATTCAATTGGTTCTTTAATTCTTCGCTATCCCTAAATTGTTCTGCAGTTAATATACTATTAACGGCATCTTGATAATCTTTTCCCATAACATGCTGCCATTCAACAGCCATTATAGCCTGTTCAAGTAATTCGCCAATGTCCTCTTTGTCGGACTCCGGGTCAATCTTATTTACATCGTGGTCTAAGTGCATCTGATGAATGGGAATATTCCGTTCAATCTCCTTTAGCATCATTTCTACTTTGGCTTTTTGGTCATCGGGAAGCCCTTGTAGTACGGCTTGAATGAAATAGTTATCTCTATTAATGGAATAGCTATAGAAACCTTTGCGTGCCTCCAAACGATCCCACACATAGATTTGTTTCTCTTTTTCTTTTGTGACCTTTCTTCCTCGGAACTCTGTCTGTTTTGTTGACTTGTCAATCAAGTCAGCTATAGTCTTCTCGAGTAATTTGGCAAGTTCAGGAGGAATAGTTGCACTTTTTTTCATAACATCTACTTTCCAAATATCATCCATGCTGTTGGGAATGTCAACCTTAACCCTGCCATATTTTGATACTTCATGACGGGCTAGTCCAAACCAAGTGCCATATTTTATAAGTCTTTTACCCCTATAAATATAATATCCTTGCATCTTATTCATATTCTCTGCTCCTCCGATAAGATTCTGCTCGGCACTTGACATTGATGTTACAAAAGGAAGTTTATAAGGTGTTATTTGTATAAAGTGCTCTTTCCCATTAGAATCTTTCAATGGTTGTTTAATAGTAGAGTGAGACAATGTAGATCTACTTTCAAGGAAAGGGTCAAGCGGTGTTATCTCAGCGTAATTTACATAGAATTTGATCTTGTCTTCTTTCATGAATCTATGATAGATCAAGGCTAAATGATCAAGAAGTTCATCTCTGTGTTTTGTAAGAGGTTGAAACACTTGACCACCATTCGCTTTTCGAATAACATCAAAATCTTCCCAAACAACGAGTGTGCCTAATTCAACAAGTGAAAACTCTTCAAAACAGGGAAGTTCTCTTATTTCATCCTCAGATAGTTTTAAAACATACCATTTACCTTCGTTAGAATTTTTAGAAACTTCATCATAGTCCCATCGATAAGCGCTAGTCTTATTTTTTTTCCGACTAACGACCGTCATTTTCTTGCATTGAGAAAGTGACGCTGATTTCATTCCTAAGCCAAATCTTCCCAGGTCATTTTCTGCTCTGGCTTTCTCATTTGATTGGCTGCCATAACACATGGCACTCAATAATTCTTTATCAGACATTCCATGACCATCATCCAGTATTCCAATAAAAGGGGTCTCGTCTGGTGTTTTTGGGAATATGACTCGTATATTTTTAGCTCCAGCACTGATGCTATTGTCTATTACATCAGCAACAGCATCACAAAATGAGTAGCCCATAAACCTCATAGATCCCATTAGGTAATTTGCTCTTGGAGGATTTTCAATTTTTTCCATAGTTGTTGTATTTATAGTCAGATGGTTTTACATTTTATCAGTTCAGAGAACTTTACTGCTACTGCTCCCTTGTCATGTCCGGCATTGTCCTTTCCGAATTCATTCAGCATTGCTTTAAGTTTGTCCCTGTCAAACTCTGTCTTGGCGAAATCTCCGTCAATAAGTTGCTCATCAATGAAGAATACTATATAGAAGTCATGCCTTGGCTTCTTATAGCCGCTTTTCTCCAACTCAGCCTTGCTCCATATGCGTACGCTGTTGGGTTTCAAACGGAATTTGTATGTACCGTTTTTGCCGTACAGCAGCAAATATCGGACTGCACAGACGCTTGGCGTCAAGTCCAAAGTACCGCGATCTTTACCTGCACGTACATTGTACATTTTCTTTTCAAGAATCCACCTAAGCTGCTCCTCGTCTTTGTAGTACCCGATGAGCACATAGTCGTCCACTTGGAATTGCAACCCTGTTGGTGGTGGCAGTTGTGGCTCCGCTCCTAACGAATAATTTTCGTCTATATCGAAATCAGCCCTCAGCATCTTCACAAGTTCTGCCTGTTCAGATGTCAGCAGGTTCCGGCCATTAGGTGTATGAAGTGCCAATGTCAGTATCGATCTGTCCTGGAACGGAGTGAAGACCTTTCCGTTCAATTGACGGAAATGCTGAGTCATATAATCATCCAAGACCACACCTCTCGACCGCATAGGATAGAAACTGTAGTCGCGCTCCAGTACTTTGCGTATTTCTTTTCGGAACTGTCCGCGTACCTCTTCTTTCCATGCCGCCTTTTCCAACTGTCGGTTACGTGCATAGAGCGATACCACAAACAGGAAGTTTACGTTATAGCGTGACAACAACATGGTGTCTCGGTCAAACAGACGGTCTTTGAACTGGAACTTGATTTCCGGATTCCTATTGCTTGTCTTTGTCAACTCTATCTCGCGATGATTGTAGCTGTAGTCGCCTGGTTTCATGGCGGCACTGATGAAGAAATTGGGGATAATGTTGTATCCTTCAGTTACATCGTCTCTCAGTCTGATATCAGGGTCTGGTAAAGTTTCATCCAACCAAAGGTCGATGTTATACTGAACGATATTGCGCGCGTAGGTGTATTGCTTGTAAATAGACGTATCGCCCAACGTTGCTCCTAACTTGTAATACTTACTATCACCGATATAGTACGTCCGTTGCTCGTCATCTGCCTCTATCAATCCCGGATAGGTATACAAGTGGTCAACTAACTTTCCGTCTTTCTGTTCCTTGAAATCAGCGGGTAAATCATCCTTGCTGTCACCAATCAACTCGTCAATGATAGCCTCAAACACTACATAGAAATTCTTAACCAGCAGATATTCCTTCAGTTCGGCACTGGTGGTGATTTCTGTGCGATGGGCAAAGAAGGCATAACACAGATTCCACAGCTCCAAAGCCTTATCTGAGAAATACTTGTATTTGATTTGGCGCAGACGTATCACACCACGTCCATTCAGATAACTGTCAAACTTGGCACCTTTAATGAGCGGGAATCCTACTTGTATGTCTACATGGAATCCATATGTCTCACTGATATATGACAAGATGCTATAATAGATAATCAGTAGTTCTTCGTCGAAGTTTACCTTCCTACGCTTATTCACCATCTTGATATACACTGCCTCGTCATTCTGGATGATGGCAGGTGAGTGGTTGATGGTCTGTGTCCAATTGATTTTGTTATAACCTGAATGTATGTTCTTCAGAATGAAGGTGACATACGACCGATTGTCCTTATTGAACTGTATCAGCGACAACAGTATATCAAGTAGTGTATTGGTACGTTTCTTCATACCACGCCCAACCTGAGAAATTTTGCGATGATATACAATGTCGGTATCTTTGTGCGTACGATGGAAAACATCCACAGCTCTATATATCCATACTGCAAACTCATAGAGGAACTTTCGCTCCTCTTCAGTGAGCCTGCTCTTGTCCATGTGGATAATTTCGCTAGGTGAATATTTCGAGAACACTCGACCGCGTTCGTCCATGAGCACCTTGGGTAGAATGAACACACAGTCTTTCAACTTGGTATTATAGAAATAGCCAACATAGCTAAGTGACACCAAGCCTTCCACATTTTGTAGTGCATCTATGCCTTGAAGCACGTCACGCACCAATGCGGCATCATACTGATATTCTTCTACAAGAATTCTCATTCTTCAGCAGTTTCCTTTGGTTTGTTTAGTTCAAGATTGATAAGTACCTGTTCGGCCATTATCTCGTCTACTTTGCCTTTAGAGAAGAATTCTTTGAAGGCAATAGATGTGTTACCATCAGACTTTTTGAACGCCTTCTGACTTTCGAAGTCGTAATCTTTGAAAACATCAGTCCATAAGTAGAAGTACACTTTGTTGACCAGCGTTGCTGCATCTATCTTGCCATCCTTTGCTTTGGCAAAGAAATAGCCTAACTGTTTGTCCTCGCTGTGAGTCAGATCGAACACTTCCTTGTTGATGGCTGTCAAGAAGCGATACCAATCATATTCATGGCCGTTCACCTCAATCTTCCAATTCTTTCCGGCATCATCGATAGGCATATATACCCACTCCCAGCGGCGTTTGAAAGCAGAATCGATAGGGAACAAGCTTTGATCACTTGTGTTCATCGTAGCCCAGATGTGCAAGTTCTTAGGCAGGCATAACTTGCCGTCTTTAATACCATCTTTGTTAGTTAGAACGGGCTGTCCTTCCTCATCGTTTCCGTTCAAGTATTTAGATAGATCTTTGTCCGCCATAATTGGGTATTCCGAACATCCATTCTTATCGCGGTCGAGCAATTGGAACAAATCACCAAAAATCTGGGCACAGTTGCCGCGATTGATTTCCTCAATAACAAGGAATACTTTATCGTCAGGATTGTTCCATGCTGCCACGTAAGCCTGCAAGAATGCCTGGGGAACAAACGAGTAGATAATTTTCTTCTCAGGCTGAGCATTTACCACCGGCATCTGCTCTTTTCCTATAATTGTCATCACTGGTACCTCTATTGATGTCGGCTTATATGCTCCCACAAATGTCGAATAGTCGCTATCGGGATGGAAGGTAGTACGGAAAACAAGTGTTTTCGCATCAGCCACCTTCACAGCGGCGTCATCTTTTATACAATGGCTCTTTCCAGTTCCTGGAGCACCATAGAATATTTGCTGAAGGGGAAGAGATTTATCATCAATTAATTCATGATGTTTTTCTTTTCCATCATCATATGGAGTTTGTGTGTTTGTAATCCATACGTCAAATATTCCGTCATTTGCTTTTTTAATGTGCAAATCAGAATATCCTCCAGCGAAGTAATTTCGTATAGTAAACTTTGCTGATTTATTTTCTCCTTTGTAGTTCGTGTAATTTATGTCTTCAAGCAAACCATTAAAGTAAAAACGCCTGTCAATCTCCCCATTGGCTTTCAGTACATCCTTACGAGCATTCCATTTTTGTGTTCTGCTTTCTACTCTTACACCATCTACGGTAAAGAAACCGTCAAGAAACGCAAGCTGATCAAGCACAAATGCAGTTGAATAAGAAATTGTCTTATGAACGGCAGAGTTATCGTACTTACGAGGTAAAATTGATGCAATAAAGAGTATTGCCTTCGATAGATTCTCTTTATTGTATCTTACAGTGATTTGATCTCCGGAATCTTTAAATAACTCATAGTGGTCATTATCCAAGAAGAGGTCTGTATTCTTGGCATCACCTGCGCCCATTGCCCTATAGCTGGCGTTTGTGTCATTGATATGTTTTACTATCTCTTCCATATTTTAGAGTGTTATTGGATTTTGAATATTTACAAAACAATCATTTGGCCTTACGCCAATCTTCAGTGTGTCAAGTAACGTTTTATGAACTTCCATCTCCTTCTTTACGTTAATGATAGGAGGATTGATGATTTGAATGTATTTATTACAGTCGTTGCAAATCCTAAGCTTTTTTTCATCTGCGTTCATGTCGAAGACTCGGTACACAGAATAAGAATGGCTATCTTTCGTGCTGACGAAATCTATTTCCGCATCACTGAAGTAAAGATATTGTTCAAAATCAAAACGGGTAGATTTAACATCTACAAACTGTTTGTCATCTATAACAAAGTCATATGGCAGACCAGATTCTCTCGATTGGTTAGCCCATAGGTATGATTGGATGTGTCCAGCCTTCTTCTCTCTGTCTAAATATAGAGCAATAAGCTCCTCTCCCTTTTTTCCTGTTTCTCTGAATAGCCGTTCTGCTTTTTCAATATCTTTAGGCTTATAAAGGCGAGCAATATCACCAATTTGGCTTTTAACTTCAATATCTTTTTGAACATCAACACTAACAAAGTTTATTCTCTTAAGCAAGTAATCTTTAGCTTCAGCAAAAGACGGCGAAGACTCGTCTAATACAGACTTTTCTTTTGGGAAAAAGGTCTGTGCAACTTTATAATCTTCAGATCCACCTTTTATAAGCCAAAACACTAGTTCTTTGCTCTCTAAGCCCGTCCATGCCAAGTACCAATCAGCATTGATATCTTCCTTGGCAAACTCTCTTATTTTGTAAACAATAGAACTGCTTGCATCGCTCCCAATTCTTATCTTGGGGCTCCTATAACGACCTTCGGGAGTCTTAATCCTGTCAAAAGAGCAATCTAGAATGTCACAATAATCATCGTAGATTAACATGGCAGACTTTACGACATCGGTATCATCAAGAAATTCCAATACTCCTTCGTATAGCCCAATATGGGTTTGATTACTTGAATCTGATATTCCTAAATCAGCACGAGATAGTTTCTTGAAGCCAATTCGCCTTTCGTCGTTGAAAAAGAAAAAGAAGAATGCCATATTATTCAAATATTATATTATTAGAAATCAAATAATGAAGAACTGCGTAAATGGTATTGATACTAACAGCATTACCAGCTTGTTTGTACAGTGAACCATTTGCGACTCCAGCTTTCTGTGCGTTTAATGCAAAATCACGAGGGAATCCTTGAAGCATAAATGCTTCTTGGGGTGTTAGCTTGCGAATTGGAATATTTGCAAGCTCTTCTTTGCTCAAGTGTTCTGAAGGGCGATCTGCTCCATGAGAATTGATGAAGACATCACTATAATAATTGTCTTGGCAAGCCCTGTGCATTTTATGCATGGATGCAGTAAGAGGTCTTGCAACCACTTGGTCTATATCAGAATTAGAAACGAAATTGCCACTACCATTACTCAAGATGGTTGGTTTTATGCGGTCTGACAAATAATACTTCCCTTCGACTTCCTGAGACAACACTTCTACCGTGCTTTCATAAGTACTTATACTAAGCTCAGCACGATTTAAACCATCGAAATGTTTTTTAACTACATCCGATGAGAACTCAAAATCTCCAAACTCGTCACTACGGGCAAAAACAATTACTCTGTTTCTTTTCTGAGGAAGTCCAAAGCTATTGGTGTTGAAAATGTCCTCGTGAACAATGTAATGTTCAGCTTCAAGCTCCTCTTTTATTCTCCTATACGTTCTTTTATTATCATGATTCATCAAATTTTTGACATTTTCAAGAAGAATAAAATTAGGATGATAAGCATGCGCAATATCCATTATTCTAAAGAACATCTGCCCTCTATCTTCATTGAAACCAGCTTGATTCCCCATCATACTAAAGGTCTGGCAAGGAAATCCTCCAGTAAGGAGGTTGAAATGCGGAATATTTTCGAACCTGGCCTTATCTTTGATGAAAGCCACAATGTCGCCTATCTCTATCTCGTTTTCGGTTTCATAGTTTGCCTTATAAGTTGCCGTTGCCTTTGCGTCAATCTCTGAAAAGCCGACGACATCGTTAATCATACCCAAATCTTGTTGAATATGATTCATGGCAGTACGAAAACCGCCGACACCTGCAAATAATTCTAAATGTGTCATTTTATAAATTTCATAATGCCGTCTCCTATAGCCTTAGCCAGTTTGACAGGAACAGCATTGCCTACTTGTGCGTACCACATATTCTGTGCTCCTGTTATCACATAATCGTCTGGGAATGTCTGGATTCGAGCAGCCTCTCTAGGACTTAATCCTCTTGCCTCCCAAGGATGAATATACATATTGCAGTCGAATTTCATGTGTGAAGTTATCGTCTTACATATCTGGCTCTCATCCAGTTTGAAATACTTATCCTTGAAGATTTCATTACGTCTCTTGTACGGCATAATGTCTGCGATGGACTCATGCAAAGAGTTAGCACCTTGGGGTAGCCGTCTGTAGATCTCTATATCACGTTCATTATTATAACGGTTTTTGTGATTGTAGAGTTTCGTAATTACTCTTTCTCCATTGATGAACTTATAGAAATCTGTTTGAGTATATTCGAAATCTCTTTCTGTCAAGCCAGAGCGAATATCTTCAATCCCACTTTGTCCCTTTTCTTTTTTAGATTCTAGATGTGGAAGTCCATAAAGAGCGTCACGCAAAACAAAAGCTTCACGTTTGTTCTTGTTTATCTCGTCAAAAATAGCCTTGGGCGATATTCCCATGCGATTTCCTATCATAATGAATCGCTCTCTATTTTGTGGAACCCCAAAGTCTTGGGCTTTCAAAACAGCATAGTCATAAGCATATTCTTCACCAAGATACTCTTTGAAATTCTGGATGATTTCATCCTTTTTGTTCGTCATTCCTTTCACATTCTCCATTATGAAGAACTGTGGACGGACGTGACTTAAGAAAATCAAATACTGCTTGTATAAACCGTTGCGGGGGTCATCAAGAATTCGCTGACGATTGGCCATCGAGAAACCTTGACAAGGAGGACCACCGCACACAAGAGTAATATCTTTGAACATTTCTACATAATCATCGATATGCTTATTTAATTCTGCTATATCACCAATGTAATAATGTTCATCAGACAGGTGATGATTATATTTGTATGTGTTGGCAAATTGCTCTACAATCTCATTCACAAACCACGGAGTAAAGCCTGCTTGCTCTAATCCCAAGCTAAGTCCTCCGCATCCTGCGAATAAGTCTATCATTTTATATTTCTTTTCTTTGCTCATTATTATTTTAAAATTTCAAATTTCCATCCCAGTGCCTGTGCAATACCAAGCACATTGATAATGTTGTTTTTATCCCATTCTACGCAGACAACAAACTGAATTCCGTCACCACTGACAAGAATATCTTTATCGCCAATGAAGTAATGGAGATGATCCTCACCTAGCTCTTTCCAGTTTTTGGCCTTTTCAATATCCTGCTGAAGGAACTCATTCTGTGCAAAACGCTGTAGATAGTCTCTGCTGAAAGTTGCCTTCAACTCTTCAAATGAAGTGTCGGGGAATTGACGGACATATTCCTTCACTATCTGTAGAACCATCTCGCGCTTAGAATACGACCCTTCACCATTCAAAGAAAGACGTACTGTTCCTTTCAAGTCTTCACTTGTATATTTAATGGGCGCAGGTAGAACCTTAGGCTTGGGTGAAGCAAGAGAGGTCTTTAGCACAACATTGGGCTTGGGCTCAAAGATGTCGCATCCCACAAACTTAGCGAGGAACTGGACGTATTTGAAGAACTCCTCCGTCTTTCCCCGCTGTATGAAGGTCATATGGGGAGCCTTGGGGATTTGTGTGTTCTCGCTCAAATCGAATACATTCATTCTCGAAGCCTTCTCGTATGCCAAATACTCCAAGTATTGAACCTCAGTCTTGCTAAGAGAATCATCACTTGCTGTAAATGCGAGGGCTTCCACCCAAAATTCCTTCCTTGAAATATGCTGCTGGATACGAGTTAAAAATGCATCAGTCTCACCTATGTATGCTTTGCCTTTTTCTCGGTTGAGCAATATATATAGTGCAGGCTTCTGCAAATCATCCTTGAATATTTGCAAGAAATCCCCATCAGTCCGCTGAATCTTAAACAACTTGCAGAAGCAGTTGTCCATATAGACAATGCGCGAACCGTTTAGGTCATCATTGTGGAGATATGTATATATTGTCTTTGCCATAATTGTTTCTTAGTTACTTCTTCCATCTTCGAGTCATCTTCGAGTCATCTTCGAACTATCTCCGAACCATCTTCGAGGGTATAAGTTTGCTCTACGCTTGGCCTATGCTACGCCTACGCTACTCCCTTCCAACGCCCTTGCAATGATTCGAGATTAGAGTGGAATCAGTTTTCTTTATCCAACTCTTCGAACCTGATGAGGTCCTTGATGTCAACATCAAGCAACTTTGTGATCTTCATCAGTGTCTCCAAAGGGGGCTGCGACGCATTGGTGCACCACTTGGAGACAGTCGTTGGAGCACAGCCCAACTGCTTGGAAAGCCACAGATTGGATTTCTTTTTTTCTGCGAGAACCACCTTTAGGCGGTTGAGGTCTTTATTAGCTGTCATTGTTGTTAGATTAATATTTGGCACAAAGATAAGAATTCTTTTCCAAATAACTCCAGGAAATTCCAAAAATCTTCAAAAATCATGCAAATTTAGTGAATTAAGTTCACTTTATACACTTTATATCGGACGAATTCTTTCCCAGCATTGACTTGTATTTATCCAGTGCTTCCTGGTGAATGGCCATGACATCCTGAGCCAACGACTGGGGCGAGAGCACCACGAGCTACTGGCCTCTAGAAGCAATTTGCGCCTTGAAGTCAGAAGTGGGACGGACACACTTTTCAAACGAAAACTGCCAAATAAATCATCAAAAAAGTGCAAAAAGAACCTGTTGGTGCTATCAGTGCTGCCAAACTATGAAATGAACTATGTATATCAATAGTGTTATGTTCTACATATATACTCAAACGTTTGATAATAAGTATTTTATTTCATATTTTATATCTATTTATATTCTACTTTACCTCTATATAACCTCTACTTACTATCTACATGTCATCTTAATTAGTTTAATCGCAGGCAAACAGGTAACGGAGCAAGGGGTTCGCTCATTATTCCCACCTTGGGAACAAAACATTCCCAGCCTGGGAACAAGGCATTCCCACCTTGGGAACAAAACATTCCCACCTTGGGAATATCTGATAAGCTGCGAGTAATTTCTCAATAAAGGGACCGCTATTGAAGAATAACCTGCCAGTATCAGAGAATAAGGAAGCATTAAGGCGATAGAAGTAAAGTAGATTATTGGTAGAGGTAATATAGAGACAATATAGATGTAAAATAGATGAAGTAATTGATGGAATTATTTGCAGAAACCAAATAAAATAAGTATCTTTGCAGTCAATTAGTTATTTTTTAGTAGAGGTAGAAGAATATTAGTTTAGAGTTTAGAGTTTAAAGAATATGAAGGTAAGTTTGTTGAAAATAGCACGTAAGAAGGAGGTCATCAAGCGCCTGGAGTTGGAAGTACTGGCTGAGATGATCCGCAAGAACCCTGAGGAGAACAAGGTGTTCAATCTGCGACTGAACTATCAGTTCCTGAAGCCGCAGAGGCAAAACGATGGACAGATTGTCATCGACGATCAGCTGCACACGGTGGGTCTGCCGCGTATACTGTTTGCTGCCGAATGCATGAACTATAAGGAAATGCAGAAGGGACTGAAATATAATGGACTGGTGGTCGTCGAGGTGAACGGGCTGAAGACGTATGAGGATGCCGTTGCTGTGAGGAACCAGGCGGCGAGGATGGACGAGACGGTGATGGCATTTCTGGGGGCATCGGGAAAAAGTGTAAAAATTGTGTGCCGAGGGGAATTGTTTGGGAAGGAAGATGGAAGAGGTAAGGCGGAAGAGTCCGGGCTGCCAACGAAGGAGGGCGAGATACGGCAGTTTCATAAGAACCTGTATGAGACGGCGCGCAGGGCCTACCAGAACCAGTTTGGTTTCGACATCGAGTACCTGGAACCGATGCTGGAGCGGACGGTGTATATGAGTGCCGATCCGGAGATGTACTTCAATCCTAATGCACGACCCTTTAAGGCTGACACAGAGAAGCACGACCAGCCGGAGCCAACGCCCATCTCGTGGGAGAGCGATCTGCTGATGCCTGGACGTACCATCAAGCGTACCTATCATTTCAACTGGGTGTTCATCCTTCGTGAGGTGCTGGGCGACTATTTCGACCTGCCCGATGAGGATCGCCAGATGCAACTGTTGCAGCAGATTGCCCGCAAGTCGTTGGAACAGGGTATCCCGCTCTCGCATGCTCAAGGGATGACGCTGGAGCATCCGCTGTTTCATAATGACCCAGATCTGGTGAGGAGCGTTTTTGCCACCACCTACGAGGTGACGCTGATGGAGGATTATCGCAAAAAGCATAAGATGAAGCCGCTGAAGAGCGTGCCTCAGGAAACGCTTCAGACCATGCGGACGGAGATTTTCCTCACCGCCAACTATGACATGCGCAAGAATCTGATGACGGGTGTGGCTGAATATCGCATGAAATACTCTGAGGACCAGACGTTTAAGCCACTGACCGTAGAGGTCCGAAACGACATGACTATCGAGGCGCGCGAGCAGGGACTGAAGTCGTGGGATCAGGACGTAAACCGATTTATAGACTCGACCCGTATTGAGCAATATGACCCTGTAAACACCTGGCTAGACCAGTTGCCTGAGTGGGACGGACAGGACCGCATCAAGGAACTGGCAGACCGAGTGCCTACGGAACAGCCGCATTGGGAGAAGTATCTGAAATACTGGCTCGTGGGTATGGTGGCCCAGTGGCGTGAGAGCGATAAGCAGTTGACTGGCAATGCGTTAACACCGCTATTGATTGGTCGTCAGGGTTGCGGAAAGACGCGTTTCTGCAAGATTCTGCTACCGCCAGAACTGCGCGACTACTATAACGACAAGTTGAACTTCAAGAACGAGTTTGACCTGAATATCGCGCTGACTTCGTTTGCACTCATCAACATCGATGAGTTCGACAAGACCACCAATTCGCAGCAGATTGTACTGAAATACCTGTTGTCGTCAGCCGACGTGAAGTTCCGTCCACCTTACGGCAAGACCATCAAACAGTACAGGCGCTACACTTCGTTCATCGGCACCACGAACCAGATGCAGCCGCTGGTTGACCCCACTGGCTCGCGTCGTTTCGTCTGTGTGGGCATTCCCAACGGCCAAAACATCGACTTTACCGACAATCTCGACCATCGCCAACTCTATGCCCAGGCCCTATACCTATTTAATAAAGGGGAGCGATTCTGGTTGGAGGATGACGAGATACAGACGCTGATTGAGGAGAACGTGCCTTATCAGCGTACCGTCGACCTGGTGGAGATGATCAACGAGACCTTCCGTAAACCCAAGGACGGCGAGGGACGCTGGTGGGGAACCACAGAGATACTGACGACCTTCGCCAGCCGCTATGCCTACTTCGATGCCAAGCGGGCCACGCCTACCGTATTGGGCAGGGCGATGAACAACTACCGCTTCAGTTTCAAACACCGTATGGTGAATGGCTGTTCGGAATATTGGCTCTGCGAGAAATAGTACTTCATATTTTAAGTTTTAATGTTTGATGGCAAAGATACAAATAAAAGTGCAATAATATGATGTTCTATAACATTTATTAATCAGAAATGACCGTTCTAGTGGTAAAATCGGAGTACACTATGATCTGTACGCCTTTATCGTTTGGTGAACAAGGACGGCCGGAAAGGTTGTATCTGGCTACCTCTTCTACATCGTTACCACTTCCATTAGCTTCAATTCCCCTTACAGCAGAAGGAGAACTCTCCCCAAAGTAGATGCCCTGGAGTGAAGTACAACCGGCAAAGGCATCCTCGCCAATGAAGCTGACGGTCTCGGGTAGGTAAATCTCACGGAGATAAGCTGCCCCATCAAAAGCTCCACGGGCTATGCGGCGACAGTTTGGATGAACATTGTAGACAGTCTGACGACTACCAGCAGGATATCGTACCAGGATCCAGTCCTTGGTGCCTTCGTAACCAACGGCATAGAGCACACCGTCAATGGTTTTGAACTTGTTCATATAGGTTCCGTTGATGTAACCTGATGCGAACTTGTCAATCTTCTCAATCTCTTGGGCTTTAATCGCTGTGCTCATCATCAGAGCAAGCAGCAGGAATAATACTTTTCTCATATGGTTTTGATGTTTATTGATTCGTAGAATTGCTTAACAACCGTCGGTTCTCCGTTTGGCCATTGTGTAGCGACCGAAGGAATCTCTGAGATAGAGTTCAGGGAACAGGTATCCCTCAATAGTGAGTGAGATGTTACTCCCACTCCTGGAGAAGCGGAGGGTATTGTCATAATAGGCATAGTTGTAGGTTTCTGTGTACCATTCCGTGTCATATTGCTTGGCCATCGTGATATCGGCCTTGCCGCCTGACATGAACTTTATCTGCTTGAACTCCATACCGCCAATAATCATGGGGTAGTAGCACTGCCAGGTGCCCAGCAGCGTTTCGGCTGTGAAATCATCGCCTTGGCGACCTCGCTTCAGTTCTTCCTTAAGAGGACACTCGCATGATGCACAGATGAGTGCAAATAATGCAATAAGTAATCTTGTCGTTTTCATAGTCCTATTTTTTCAAAATTCTTCTTCTATTGGTGTCCCGTCATAATGAGTGTCCCACACCTTGACTTTCAACCCCTGTGGATAGACTTGAAGTGACGTGTTGTCGAACAGCATTTCTGCTGGGACATCCAACTTTTGCAGTTGCGTGCAGTGCCTGGCAGCCATCGGAGAGATATAGAGGGTTCCCTCTTGAATGATGTAATATGGTACGTCAGGAATCTGGATGATATATGCGCCAGAGGGAGAATAGATGGCATCCTTCTCTGTGAGGTCGGCATCAACAGCACAAAGCAGGTCCTCGATACAGACAGTCAGATGGACGAGGGCATGAATCAGTGAGGCCATGTCGAAGATGTCGACAGCCCGGAAGTACACGCGAGGGGAATGATGGTCAATCTTGAAACCATAGAGATCAAAGAAGTTCTCGCAGTTTTCGCGAAAGTCCTCCAGCCTTTGCGTCGTGGGATGGGCAACACTATAGGTCAGCTCAATAGCCGTCACCTGTCCGTGTGCCAGTTGATACTTGAAAGCGGGGATGACTTGGATGTCATCACAATAGTTCTCCCTGTAGGCATCTACCAGCCTGTTGTCGATTCGCTCATGGATGGCCCTATTGGTCAAAGGGGCATCGAACGTGCCGGAGATGAGTCCCTGAGTACTTATTATCTTCTTCATAACCAGATGCTATTTTATTGTGAAACCAATACTTCTGCGCTCCTTGCCGTTCAGTAGCTCTGCACGGCAGTAGTCCTCAATCTCGTTAAGCGAGGCGAATTTGCCAGAGAGGATGTAGTCGACCGTACGCTTGCGGGCGATGTTCTCGATCTGACCGCCCGAGAAGTCGAAGTGAGCAGCCAACTGGCGAGCATCATCATCACTGATGTCCTTCAGCATAGAACGCCAGATCTTAGTCTTCACGTCTGCATTGGGCTTGTGGAACTCCACCTTGTAGAGGAAACGGCGCTCGAAGGCCTTGTCAAGGTTGGAGGTCAAGTTCGTGGTAGCAATGAGGATGCCGTCCAGGTCCTCTATTTCCTGCAGGATGATGTTCTGCATGGCGTTGTCCATCTTGTCGACAGAGTGCTCCACATGCTCCGTGCGCTTGTTGATGATAGCATCTGCCTCGTTGAAGAACAGAATGGGCATGACCTCGCTGTTCTGGCAGAGCTTACGATAACGGGCAAACACATCCTTGATGTTCTTCTCGCTCTCGCCAACCCACTTGTCGCGCAGTCCTGCAATGTCTACCTGCATGAGATCACGACCAGTCTGACGAGCTATCTGTAGGACTGTCTCGGTCTTACCCGTACCAGGCGCACCGTAGAACAGACAGGCAAAGCCCTTGCGCATACCCTGCTCGCTCAGGCGCTGCTGAATAGATGGCAGGTTGTCCACGCTAAGCAGACGAGTGAGACGCTCGATTTGCTCCTGTTCAGAGGTGTTGAAGAACAGCGACTTCTCCTTGATAGCCTTGCAGCTCTTCAGGAAGCGCATATTGGGCTGACTCCTCTTGGCCATCGAACGGCTGGGCGTATAGGCGGAAAGCAGTTCCGTCTTGGCCTTGCGAGTGAGCAGGTACCTTTCAACATCGACCTGACCATCTTCGCACTTATGTTCGATAAAGCCGAATCTGATAAGCGGATGGGAGCCCTCACGCAAGCTACAACGCAAGCCGTCACACTCGCAGTCCTCAGGATAGAGCTTGTTAATCGTATCAAATATCAATCCTTCACCGTCGGAGCCCTCCCACTGGGCATAATCGAATACTATCATCAGCATAAGGGACTGGATGTGAATGTCATCGAACTTCAGCAACTCGTGGCAAAGCGGCAGATGAGGATTGGCCTCGATGAGCAGTTGCATCCACTCCTCGTCATCCTTGAAATCAACATGAGAGCTACGCATGTTCTTCTCGACATGACTTTCCAGCTTGTCGACAAACTGTTGCTCCGTGAGACCATCTATCTTCTCAGGCACGAAAACTTTATTGTGTCGAAGAGCAGTGACTACACCACGTGCCAGCGCAAAGCCCTCGTAGAAACCGCCTATCTCACGAACACCTTTACGATAGATCCAGCGTTTAGCCACTAATTCCTCTATCTCCTCGGAATAGACCATGATGGACAGGCGCGTGCAACCGAGATAGTTTCCCATGCTCTTCCATGACATGGGTTCACCAGACTCCACCATCATGGCGAGAACAACAATCTGCACATCCGTAAGCCCAAGCTCTTGACGAAGGTATGCCAACGATTTCTTGCACGACTCAAAAAAGTCGTCAGATAGTTGGCAGTCCTCGGCATACTCCAACACACGATTCATAGCGGTAATGATAGTCCAGTCCTCTGGCTCTGGGAATTCATCCATAATCTTACCTGGTTGGTCCTTCTGACCTCTAACTCTCATTTCATGTAAATGTCTCTTTCTAATATCCATAATGCAACTTTGAGTTTGATTTTGGGCACAAAGTTCATAAAAAAATGCCATTTTTTCTTTCCTTTTATAGGTATAACTAACATTTGATAGAGAATTAAAAATTCGAGATAATTCTTTGTTATGTTGTTCTTTTTTCGTATCTTTGCAGTAAAATAACCTAAGCTTATGACTACTATTGAATGTACTGACCCCAAACTGGCCTTGAATCTGAATCCCTATCAGATTTTTGTTTTGGTCAACGAAAAGACGAAACCGTATCTTGATCAAATCAAAAGAGTGAATATAGATCGCTATCGTATAGAACTGATTCCCTTCGATGCAGAGAAAGAAAGTCAGCCTATAGTCGGCGAGGAAGTGGATCCTATGTTGTATTTCAATATTACGCATGCAGATGTCTTTGCAAGGGTAATGCCTATGAAGGAGGGAGACTACAGATATACTTCTGAAATACTATTTAAGGGGAAGGATTACAGTAATGGTAAGTTCTTCGAGATGATTGAACAATTTGCTTATTCCTTGAGTACCCAGAAGAGTAAAAGCTTTGTCAATACCTTGAGGAGATATTTCCAATACGGCAACGAAGAGTTCTATGATTTCCTGATGGAAGTCTACCAAGGTGATTTGTCGAAACTATTGGAGATGTCGAAATACTATACTAACATTGTCAGCTCCGCAGTACAGACATCAGCAGAGAATTTCCTTGCTAATTTTATACATGATTTGTCTAAGGAAAAAAAGGATGAACTCTTTTCACTCATCAAGGATACCTTGGGATATGCCAATGAGAAAGATTCTAAACTTTTGCTCTGCAATTATCTACAATATCAATATACGCCAGGTTCTGGTGGATTCAACAACCTAACCAAAGTGACTGAAGGTAGTCAGGAACTTCTAAAACCAGATTTCTCACTTGTTATAGGATACAATAGAAACAAACACGAACATTATGTGGATAAGGATGGTGATTATGCCATTGTAATGAAAAAAGAAAACGGGCAACAAATTGAACTGGAATTCGGACACAGAGGCGACAAGATGCTATACATGCTCACTTTGTTATGCCAGAAAGCAAGAGGAGGACTTCCAACAGCCTATTTCAAAAATGAGCAAGCCAAACAAGTCATAGAAGCTCTATATAATAAAGTATACAGGAGTGGCGGAAAAGAATGGGTTGATAAATGTTCCAAAGATTCGCACCCCATCTCTACCTATCGCTCACATGCTAAGGCTGTGATAGAACACGATGAGAGACTTGAACCATATATAGCCTATTGGTGTAATTTCGAGAATCAAACAATTTATGTAGGTAAGAGGAACGACAAACCGCTAGAAATCAGAAAAATCCGTCTTCCGGAAGATCGAATTGAGGTCTTTGACGGAAATGACGATAAAGACTCTTTCGCTGATATCCTTGAGAAATTGCCATCCTTACGTAGCCTATATGGTTTCAACAAGGTGAACCATCCTGAACTATTCGAAATACATAAGAACCTTGTTAGTGGCGTTGATCAGCGCGAAGATAACAGTCCTTTTGCGATAAAAGAATAACTACTGGGATTGGGCCAATTTGATTAGTGAGTTGTATAGCATCTCCATACCAACGGTAGCAGATTCTTTGATATGCAAGAATCCTTCAGAAACTTCAACCTCTCCTGGATCAATGACAATATTGTGGCCTGCTCCAGAACATGCGGTCAGAGTATTAGCAGGTGATACCAAGAGTGATGTGCCAATCACTACAAAGATATCAGCCTCGAAAGCAGTATTCATGGCAACGGGCATGTTAGGAACAGGCTCGCCAAACCAGACGATATAAGGACGAAGCTGACTACCATCCTTGGCCTTGTCGCCAAGATGGATGTCCTTATCCAAAGGTCTAAGCTCTATACTGTCAGTCTTTTCCTTATCCTTGGAAGAACACACCTTGGCCAGCTCACCATAAAGATGAATAACATGCGTAGAGCCAGCACGCTCATGTAAGTCATCAACATTCTGAGTGATGATACTGACATCGTACCATTGCTCCAGCTCAGCCAAGAGCTGATGTGCCTTGTTTGGTTGGACAGTAAGTAGCTGCTGTCTTCGGGCATTATAGAAGTCAAGCACAGCCTGAGGGTCACTCTCCCACCCTTCGATGCTGGCCATCTTCATAGCATCATTCTTCTTCCACAATCCGTCTTTATCGCGGAACGTATCAATTCCACCCTCCTTACTTATTCCTGCTCCGGACAGGATAACCAGTTTCTTCTTCATGAATAGCTCTTGAATTTATAACTTCCCTAACATTGCGGCTTTAAGCAGACTGGCCCCTGACAACTCCTCATCATTATCAGCTTCAAGCTGGCGCATGTTTACCTCATATTGCTGAGGATAGCGTTTGAAATCTTCAGCCATACGCCGTATTCCCTCGACACAACAGAAAGCGGGCGTATTCAGCCACTTTACAGACATGGAAGGAAGATTTGGATCAAACATGTTACCATGAGTATTAATCCCAAACATCTCTTTAACAACGTCAGTAGTAAGGTTGATAAAGTATGGTATGCGAATCACCTTGTAGCCAAAACTCTCGTAAATGGCTTGATTTTCGCGATCATTCCTAATATTCAATGGATTCGTGTAATGTTGTAAACCGTCAAACTCGATAATCAGCTTTTCTTCTTCACAAAGGAAGTCCGGACGAATGCGATAACTCTGTCCACCCCGTTTCCCAAATTGTTTGTCATGAATCCATGTTTTTCCAGGATACAAGAATGGTAAATAGTCGTCAAGCCCGATGAAGTTAGACTCTGGGTTCAACTTTGCAGCTTTTTCTGCCATCTCTCGTGTTTCACGAATGTAGGCACCTTTGATTTGATTCGTTTGATTTTCTGTCATAATAGAAAAATGCTTGATATTTAATACGGCTGCAAAATTACCACTTTATTTTCGATATGAGATAGAATTTATAGGTATATGAAAGGTGTTAGGATAGTTCATACCCATAGAATTCATAAACATCCTTGTACCCCTCATATCCTGTCTTTTCGAAAACAACCTTCAGTAGTTTCCAAGCATCCTCGTCGCCAATCATATCAGTTGATACGCTTAAATTTTGTTCTTTATTCTTTTTATTAATAGTCAGTTCTACAGTATTATCCCAATCGTCTCCAGAAGTACATAAACTCGCTACTTGCCAAAACTCCCCATCATATACTACTGATAAAGCATCTTCTTGGTTGTTCAAATCAAAACTTACACTTTTCTCACCCAGCAACATATGAATGCCTTCAAAGTAAGCGTCTATAAATTGCTCACTTGAAGCGTATTCATTTTCAACATCTATACTAGGCTTGAATTTGAAAATTATACGATCACTACTCATGTTATATATTAGTTAAAATTCAAAATTCTATTTTACCTCAACAACAAACTGAGTTACTGGATAATAGATAATGCGTGCAGCGACCTTCTTTCCGCCTTCAGCTTCTAGTGCACTCTGATAGCAGTCAAGCTGGTCACCATGACGACCAGCATAATGCTCGTTAACAGCATTGAATACTTGGCTATAATTGCCTGGGCACGTCTTGTAGTCTACTACGATGTAGGCATTTTCAGTTTCCCAAATCAGATCTATGTAGCCACTTACAACATGACCCTTTTCATCCAAATGGCGGAAAGGTTTCTCATGATGACGTTGGATTGCCTTTCCATATCGTGCTTCAAGTGTTTCTGTAAGATATTTCCAAGAATCAAGTAAACGGTTAGGTTCAGACATATTCTTATCTGTAAATCCGTAGCTGTTACGTAGTTTTATAATCTGTTCAACATTGATACCATCGTCACAGCAACAAAACACCTGATGGATAAAGTCGCCCATGAGTGCGTCTTTTCCCTTGCTGTCAGCATGCATACGATGCTCTGTTTTGTTAATAGGATTGATGTCGTGTGGAGTACTGCCAGCCTTAGATGGAGAAACATACAGCATATTGTCAAGTGGCGAGTAGTTCGTAGCCAATTGATGAACACGATTCAAAGTCTGTTCTGGCCAGGATTGCTCGCCCTCGCCTTCCTTGTATTCGACATGGAATGGCATACCGATCTTAAAGAAATCTTGTTCTTCACAATCATTCAAAATCTGATTAATTTCCTTGACTCCTACCGAACCGAACCAGTCAAGGCTGACGGCACCATCTTTCATTTTAGGTGCCAGAATCAGAATCTCACGAGCGCGAGTTACACCGACATATAGTAGTCGTGCACTTTCACCAATCTCATTCTCGGAAACAGTTTCCCATAGTGGATGCTGTTGCATTCTCGCTGTGATGGCACCTTTTTCAGCATCAGTTCCACCGTAGATGTTACGAACCAATGAGATGGTCATCGGAGGATTTGGATTATCTACAGTTGGCTCTTGCTCACGATGATGATGGCAGCCTAGCATACTCTGTGTCGCAATCTTAGTAGCATCAGCGGCATTCTTTTCAAGCGACATCATAATAACTACCTTCCATTCCAGGCCTTTAGACTTATGATAGGTGTAAAGGCGAACACCATCTTCATTAGCTGCACCTTCTTGCTGTTGGTCAGTAAAGAACTCAATGAATCCTGCAACAGTTGCTGGTTGAGCCAGTTTGGTAGCATAGTCTTCGTATTTCTTTGCCAAATCGATGAGCACTTGCAGGTTAGTTTCCTCTGCCAGAGCATTATTCCAGCTCTGAACCAATGAATAGAGGTCAAGTTCAATTACAAGGCTCTCGACTAATGAACTGATACTCTGATAACCAAGTAAGTTCGTGGGGAATTTCTCTTCTTCCTTAGAACGGAATTTACGTAACTGGAACAGACGCTTCAAGATGGGAACATCCTTCAGATAGTCATCGTATGATTTCTCTGCAGCCAGATGGTCGAGACGGTCCTCGATAATCTTTGTGACATGATAACCTGGCTCAGTCAGGTATGCGACTTCGGCACGAGCCAGTTGGTTTGATGGTGTGTTGACCAATGTCAGTAATGCCTTCATTAAACGTCCGGCACGTGACTCCTTGATATCGTTCGACTCACGACATACAGGCACCTTCAGCTTACGAAGTTCATCAGCCAATTTGTCAAGATTGTCATTATCTCGAGCTAGAACTGCAATATCTTTGGGAGCAATGCCTTTCTTAAGTATCAATTGCATAATATGCTTAGCCAAATCTTCATCACCCTTATTTGGCCATAAGCGAAGCGGATGTTCAACTGGTGTAGTATTTCCGTTTTCTGAAGGCATAGATAGCTTCACTTCATCATCTGTCATCTTATTGAATACCTGTGAGAAGATGATATTTGAGAAGTTTACCAAAGGCTCTATAGAGCGATATGAGTGCTTCAGATGCTCGGTATCTTTGATGCTACCTGCAACTGCAGCTGTCAATTCCGTGTCAGACCCACGGAAACCATAGATAGCCTGTTTCTTATCACCTACATAACAAGTCTTGAGCAGGCTTGACAGTTTCTGGAAGATGCGAACCTGCATAGGATTAGAATCCTGGAACTCATCGACAAAGAGGTGGGTATAGCGAGTCATGATGTCCTGCTGGACTTCCTCTTTCCCAAGCAAGTCAAGGAACATCTCTTCCATATCGTTGAAGTCTATCAGATGGTGTTCATCCTTGTACTGACGATATTCTTTCTGCCAACGCTCAGCCAGACGGAAGATGATACGAGCATATTCTCTCTGGTCATTTGCAGTCTGCATAGTAAACATAGATGAATCAGCCATCGCAATCGATAACCGTTTGGTACTTTCGTAATCCTTACAACGGTCTATTGCAATACCCTCTAAATCCTTTAGTTCCTCCTCAGAAAGTGTACGTCCTCGATAACTGTTTATACGTTCAAGTTGATCAGATGCCTTTGGGGTAAGCCTTTTCATGTTGTTTATAACTTCCTCAATATCATCAATGACATTTTGGACTAATTTTGTCAATGAAGAATTGTCCTTGGGTTCCAAGCATTTAATGAAACTCTCAGTCGTTTCTATGCTTTTCTGTAGCTGTTTCTCATTGATGCCGTACCATTGCATAAAGTCAAGTACTTTGCAGAGGTCTGCTTTCCAGAACTCATAATTAAGTCCGGACTTATGCTCCTTTGGATCATATTTGATATCGTATGTCTCTACCATCTTGTACAAGAACTTGCGGTCTTGCGGAGTAAGCAGTCCACGAAGAGAATGATCACGATACATCTGAAGCTCATTTTCCTCCATAGCTGCAGCGTCTGGCATGATACCTAACAAGTACCAATACTTGGTCAAGAACGTATTTGCAACAGAGTGAACAGTGCCAATAAGAGCATGCTCCATCATTTGGGCCTCACGATGCTTTCCCAGATTTGCAAGTTCCTTTTTGGCCTTCTCGCGTAATTCCTGAGCGGCAGCCTTTGTAAAGGTTGTCATGATAACCTGCTCAGGTTTGAGTACACCTTCTTTCACCATCTTGGCGACATCGGTAGTAATTCTATATGTCTTACCGGAACCTGCTCCGGCACTTATAAACTTCTTCTCCATAATATGCTACTTTTAGATGGTGAAACACTTATAGTTAGAATATTTGTTCTCAACCTTAATTTTAATATTTTGAGACTTGCCATTCTCATCTTTCTCTCTTTTACCTTCTTCATCAAGAGGATAGACATTTCCTGACTGTGCATATTCAAGTTTAGAAATGGGTTGGTTGTCAGCAGTCTCAATTCTTCCTTCACTAATTTCTTTAACTCTCTCAGCATAGCCATTCCTAACTTGTTCGATGACCTCGGCTTGAATCTTGGGAGTAATCTTTTCAAAATTGGTGCCATAGAAATCGTCTGTACTATACAACAGTCCATAAGGCATCACGAAATAAGCAGTACGTACAGATGCAGAAGGATTCTCATGGTTCATTAGCATAGCTTTATAGATGGCTAACTGAAGAGCACGATTTTTTACCAACACATCTTTATACTTATCCTTCTTCGATACATATTTCAGGTCAAAGACCACATCGTTTCCTTCGCTATCGCGCAGCAGCATGTCTATGAATCCCTGTAGAACAACTCCGTCCTGGAAGCCTAAGTCCTGTTCTTCCTTTTGCTCACACTGAACGACTTCGAGTTTGTTCTCAACAATAATTGTTGCAAGCTTGCTAACACATTCTCTTAGTTTGTACTTAAGGCGCTCCATATCCAAATGATACTCAGGCAATAGGAGTAATGCGCCCTTCTTCACAAGTCCTTTACGGAATGCCTGTTCGTATTCACTAATTACATAATCACCCAAAGAAGTTCCTCCCCTGTCTGCGGTAAAGAGTGACTCAACAACCTCATGAGCTACATTTCCGTAGGTCAGGAACAGGTTGATGTCTGTCTCGCTTATGTCAGTGAACTTCAGCGTGTAGTTCATAAAGTAGTCAAACGGATTCTGCAAAAGTTTCTCCAAAGCAGAATAACTCTCAGTAGAACGCCAGCTGACAGGATGGTTCTCAGCATCAAAGCAAATCTCTGTTTCATCGCTCTCACGATGATTATCAACCGCTTCAATTTCTTTGGTGGCCATATTGTTATAGAGTACGTCGCCATCAATCTTATCAGTGATGAAAGGTAGTTGAATATACAGTGGGTGCATAGGAAGCTTAGTTGCTCCTTGTTGGTCACATGTTACAATGGTTAATTCACCTGTGGTCTTGCAAACAGGTCTTTTAGTCATCAAATACATGAAGTCATTTTCATGCTGCTTATCCCAGAATAGAACACCATTCTGCTTCAATTGCTCAAGCTCGTGATTAGAAAGGAATTCTGTGGACAGCGTGGCCGTTTCGTCGCCATAGAAATCACACCAAATAGTCTTTTGGGCTTTGTCAATCATGTTAGAAGGACGATTAATAACACACCTGCTGCCCACTTGTGCGTGGTAGAGCGTAAAGCTACCGTCCTCATAAAGCGACTGAGCCCATTGACTAAGGGTGGTAAATGACAGCTCCCCTTCAACCAATGCATCTATCTGGGTTAATAGTGCATCCGTCATTTCAGCAACATTCCTCAACTGAGCTATTCGGGCATCATAAGGCTGCACGGCAGCAATCTTCACAGCCTTGCTTGAAGCAAACGAACTAATTGAAGACAGAAATTTGGACAGTGCCTTAACACTCACAGCATCTGATTCTTCAGCCAGTGACAATGCGTTATCATCTTTTCTCAGGTCAAAAGGAAGGTAGGTTATGTATTCCTCTTCGCGCTGTTCTTTGGTTCTCTTCTGTGAAGTGGTATCATTGTCAGCCTTGAATTCCTTATCAATATAGTCATTGATGCAATCTCGCACCTTCTCATTACAGAAACCGCCCTCATTGACTATTGTCCTTGCAAATTCTTTACTGAATCGCTTGTCTAGAGGACATTCAGGAAGGAAAAGGTATTGCAGCAACGTATTAACGTTCAATGGACGCTGGAATAACTGGATGGCTAATAGGAACATCTGTGTAATCTGTGGGTTCGTTTCCGTCATTTCGCTGCCACATACAGGATTACCAGACATATGGAACCAGTTGTCAAGACGCTTGTTATCTGTATTAATCCACACATCGTAAGCATTTGCCTGTTGCTGAGCCAGCCACGCTTCAGCTTTCCACTGTTGTGAGAAATGTATCTCAGTAATAGTTGCTGGTACTGCTGACGTGTCATCTACATTCTCCTCGATGGTGGTACCGAGCCCTTGCAACGATTTCAACAATGGCTTGATGTAATCAGGCAATAATTCCATCTGACATGGAATCTCAATAACAAGCTTCTGGAATGTATGGGGAACACCAACTTCGCCTGATTTCATTAGTTGAATCTGGTTTGATAGCTTCGCCAATAATGATGCCAAGCCTTCATCATTGAAATAGCTGTCTATCTCCGCTAAGGTATTTAGACGACTACAATTATCTAACTTTACTTGCTCGTTCCATCCGCATAGAGCCAAGTGGTCTCTCCAACGAAGTAGCGTTTTGGCAACACTCATGCTATCAATCTTGATACTCCTATGGAATATGTTATCTTTATGACCGTTGTCATACTCCAGAAGAGCCTTGTGATACGCTGTTAGTCTATCAGGGAATGACGGAATCTCTTGATGAATGCCTGCATGTAAGGCCAGTTGACTGAGAAGGCCTTGTGTTTCCAATACTTGAACATCAAGCGCAACTTGGTTGGCTTGTAGGTTCACGTAGTAACTCCCGTTGTAGTAAGGGCTGTATATGATTTTCATATTAGGTATTTTTAGTTATTTCCTGCAAATATAGGCAATAAAAATCAAATGACAACACAAAAATACAAAAATATGCACATTTGATTCGAAAATTGTAAGGGACTAATGATGTATCAGTCCCTTGGCACCAATGTACGAAACACTCTCAGAAGCCACCCGCTGAGCCTCCATTAAACAATCCTCGAGGATGGATTCCTCCAAGTCCGAAACCGGAGGAAGGTCATGTTTACCTAAAGCGTTGATGAACGCAGAAGAGGTCCAGTCACCAGCCCCTTCCCCATCGATGGCATCAGGATTCCAGACAGGAGCGAGCTGTTTCCATTCACCATCTCTAAGTCGGTAACGAAGTCCCTCCTGATTCATGGTTTGGATGAAGAGCTTATCTGAAAACCCATCCGTGAAGGATACATCGGGATGGCGCTCATTGGAGAACTTCACGATGTCGCTGGCAGCAACAGCACGGAGGAAGTTGCGGTCAACAGGCTCGTTGGGCTCGTAATACACCAGCACACCACATTCGTGAAGCAGCTCAGCCAGCAAGATATTGCCAGGTGCACAGCGGTCGAAGAAGAACACATCGGGGAGTTCATCGAGCGAGTCAAGAAGCGCCTGAGCCTGTTTCAGCGTCCAGAAGCGGTGGTTGACAAAGCGTCCGCCACGAGGCGAATGCGCCATATAGGCAGTCTTAGGCTTGCCGTCACGCCCAGTCTTGTGGATGATGTCAAGGATTGTTGTGCCGCCGTCAGGAGTGTTGGTGAGGTAGCGAGTATCGCAGCCATAGCTCTCCAGGTCAGCCTTCAGTTGCAGACCAACCTCCGAGTCATCGAGACGTGCAGCCGGTAGCGTGTGCCATCCCATCCAAGCGAGGATAGACATGACGTTACCAGCTGTTCCACCCACATGCTGGTAGATAGTCTCAACGTTACCGTCAGCATGTTTCATCATCAGATTGTCAAGCGGAAAAGTACCCGCACCAAGGCATGTCAGCCCGTTCATTTCATTTACCTTATTCATATACAAAAACGATTATTTCGGGGGCAAAGGTATGAAAAAGAAAACATTCTTGCAGGATTTTTATAGATATAAAATGGCATTCCACCTTACGAGGATCTCCCGCAGTTCGAGCGGGAGTTTCTCGTAAGCAAAGGTGGCAAGGTCAGAGGGTACTAGCATCGAGGCAGCAGCGATGTTACCAGCCATGCAGCCCATGGTGTCAGTATCGCCCCCGAGGGATATGGCACGGATGACGGCATCCTCGAATGAATCTGATTCGAGGAAGCAGATGATGGATTCCGGTACTGACTTATCGCAGGCTGTCTCGAAGGCATATGCAGGACGTATCTCATCCGTGGTACGGTTGAGGTCGTAACCGAAGGTCTGCTCGATATACGATTTGATGTCGGACTTCGAGTGACCGGTACGGTTCAGGAAGATGGCTGCAGCAACAGCCTGAGCACCACGTATGCCCTCGTCAGAGTTGTGGGTGATCTCAGCAGTGGTCTTGGCCAGAGCCAGGCACTCATCGAGCGACTGAGCGTACCAGGCTACAGGGGCTACACGCATGGCACTACCATTGGTGTGGCCACCGTATGGCTCACGGCTATCGGACTTGACCCACTTCTGGAAGTCCTTACCGAAAGAGTATGATGCGTAACGGCGAGCGAAACGTTTGAACAGGTCGATGAGCGTCTGTTTGTCATGCGTCGGATCATCGACGAGCCACTTGGCGATGGCGAGTGTGAGAACCGTATCGTCAGTATATGTCATGCTGACGGAGGGTTTCAGATGGGGTTTACCGGCGAGGGCCTTCACCTTCTGCTTATCTTTCTCCAGCTCGTATTTCGAGCCCAACACCTCGCCAACGATACCACCGATGAGTCCATGAGTGGGCAGTGCGTCTGGTGTTGTTGGAGATACAGTTTCGACCTGCAGTGTTCCGTCATTCTGACGAGTGAAACGCAGCGTGCTACCCAGCCAGTTGATGTATGCGTTGTTGAGGATATCAGCATCAGCAGGCTCACCCAGAAGGAACTTTTTCCACTCTGCACACCAGAGGCAGTCTGGTTTCTCGAACTCCAGAGCCCTGCGACATTTCGCGTGGAAACGATCTTCGAGGAAGTCACGACGGATGCGCTGGGGATTGTTCAGGTAACCCTTCTCAGGATTGAGGATGGTCTGCTGTGTTTTCAGCGCATCACGACTGTCATTGAACGCAGCCATGAGATACGGAACATCAACGTCGGAGAAGTGCAGTCCGAGAACATCGACACTGGGGCGTTTGGACTCCATTGACAGGCGGTCAGTATAAGGAACAGCTGTCATGATAAGGCGTAACGAACCGAACATGCGGAAGTCATCCTGGAAGGAAACGAGGTCGCGGAAGGCACCTTTCTGGAAGCCACCGAGGTTCTCAGGGTCGTTCGGATTGGAACCACGATACTGCTCACCGAAGACACTGGTGAACACGCTCATCTTGTACAGAAGGTCGATGGAAGCAAGAGGTGAAGCGATATCAGTACGGATGAGAACGATGGGCAGATGACCAGGCAGACGGTCGAGGAAGTTACGACAGAGAGACTCCTCGCGAGGCGTGACTAACAGAACAAGGGCGCAGTCAGTTTGAGGATGACGTGGACTCTGGATGAAGTTTGAGAGTGAGAGGAAGCGTCCGTGACACTCATCGCGGAAGTCAGAGATGACACAGGCAGCGAGGCCGGCCTCGGTCATGTTGCTCTCCAACTTGTTGGCAACGGGCTCTCCGTATGATCCGTAGAGCACGGTGAACTGGCTGATGGTGCTAAGGTCTGGCGGTGTGGTGGTGCCGTCGACGCAGCGATACGTGAAATTATCGGAAGGTTCAGAGGAGAGAGCCAGTTTGCGAGAGAAGTCCGTGTCACCTGTGAAGGCCTTGTATAATAAAGAGAAGTACGCGAAGGTACCATTCACGCTGATGAACCCCTCGGGGAGATCAAACGGATGGTTGATGACACTGCCCGGACAGTTCTTCTGCATGCGTTTCATGTTGGCATTGTCATCATGTGTCATGGTCAGGACACAACTGTGCTGGGGATTCGTGCGTGCCATGCGCTGAGAGATGTACACGGCATCCTGGTTCATCAGTGACTTACTGATGAGCAACATCTTGGCGGTCTGCAGTGTCATGTCAGAGAGTGAGTTGGCCTGATACGGAGTGACGGCACGGCCCAGTCCGCAGTTGGTTCCGTACAGGAGAGCAGCATATGCAGCAGAAGGATGAGAACCTCCGTGACCCATGGCGATGAGAGGCATTTCAGGGTTAGTGAAGAAGAACTGTCGCAGGGACTCCACGTCAGTCTGTTCCGCTTGTTCGATGTACTTGCGGGTGTCGGTCAGTAACTGGCTCATCAACGATTTTCCGTTGCGAGCGTGAGGATGGATTTGATTTGTACGTTTTGTTGTCATTCTACTGTGAATTAAGTATTTGCGGGGACAAATTTCGCAAATAATATCCACAGTAGCTCTACTTATATACGTATATGAATTTTATTTCAAGTATTCAATAAATTGGAAGGCATCTGCAGGAAGGGTATATTCCAACTTGCCGGTGTCACGAAGTTCCATCAAGAAACGACCAAGGAGGCTTGGGCCAACAAAGTTGTCACCTTGCAGCTTGACGCCCCAAGCATCAGGATTCTTCTTGGTGAAGCCAGTCTGGTCTTCAACGATGATTTTGCCTTTCGAGCGTTCCAGTTCCTTGCGGAACTCCTCGCTTTGCTGATATTTCATGGTCAGGCAGAACTTCATGGCATCGATAATCATCTTGCCCCAATCCTCGCGGCGATGCGTCTTTTCCCAATGCTTGGTAGTCATCTTGGGATTACCTTTCTTATAATATATAGCCTTAACAGGTTCCTCGTCCTTAAACTTCATCAATTGGAAAAGGCGTTCGCTGGTATCAAAGGTAACACCTTCAATGACTAATGGAGTATGACCAAAGTTGCTGAAGATGCCCCATTCTTCATCTATCTTGTGGATTCTGACACACTCAGCAGCAGGATAAGTCTGTATACCCCAATACTCAGGGTAGTTCTCACGGATAAAATCAGATATGCTATAGAAGCTCATAATCGTAGGTTTTAAAAACTATCTAATGGTATTTCTTTCTCTGAGCCCTCAACAAGCTGGAACTTCTTCGGGTCGAGTTCAACCTTGTCAATGCGGACAATACGAATCTTGTCGATATTGAGAACCACGCGGTTCGTCAGCCCGTCTGGTTTAGACTGAGCCTGTGGCCAAGCGAAATACTCCAAACCAATCTCGCTGAAGAACTTGGAAGCAGCCTTCTCAGCATCAAGGTCAGCACTACCAATGAGCTGTTTGACCGTTCCATCTTTGCCTGTCAGTCGGTTTCCTACGTACTTTCGAAAGTACTTACCGACAGCACGTGCTTCGTCAGGAATCTGCTCACCAAGGGCTTTTTCTGTACGCTCGATGATAGAAGGATTTACAGGGCGGACTGAGAACAGATGGTTATCATCCGTCATATCAGGAATCTCCAACGTATAAACGTAGTAGTCCTTGTTTTCCGGGCGCTTCTTGTTATAAGCATAGTGAGCCGCTGAGGTATAAGACTCCGTAACATACGTACCGAAACCAAACTTGGCCTTGCCATCGCCTTCAAGGGCGTGGGCAATGTCGAACTTCTTGAAAAGCACAGACGTACCGTGATAGAATGTTTCCATAGGACAACTAGTTTAAACACTTGCAAATATAGGAAATAATTTAGTTATATATATAAAAAGGAACCAACTTTTTGCATTTTTTACTATCTTTGCATCGACAAACGTAAATCTAAGGCATGATTGAAGTCATTAAATCACCAACTCCCGTGACGGAGAAGAAACAGTGGACAGTTTTCCTTGCTGGTCCCATGAACGGTGCCCCATCTTGGCAGGCACAAGCACCCAAGATTGCAGCAAAACTAGGTATTAATAATCTGACGATGCTGAATCCCCGTAAGACAGAGCGCTTTGTGACCAGTACCTATCAGGTAAACTGGGAAACATTCGGTCTGCGCTTGTGTGACGTCATCCTCTTCTGGATTCCACCACAGGCTCGCCCTATGTCAGAGCGACGTATCTACGCCATTACCACCCGTTTGGAGTTGGCCGAGAACCTTGCTCGCGGTCATAAGGTCATTATCGGTATAGACCCCGAATGCGACGAGTTGGCTGGTATTCACCACCTGAAGCGGATGGCCAAATACTATGGCGAGAACAAGATTCATGCCTCGCTGGAAGATTGCCTGAAGGAGTTGAAGGTGTGGATGGAACGCCCCCGTAAGGAAGAGGAACGAGTCCACCATATGCCAGATCCTGCCTTTGAACCCATGGGACCAATGAATCGTGTTCCACAGGCCAACACTAACCGTAACCAAACGCTGATGGAACACTGGAACCAGACAGTTGCTCCTGGTGATACCGTTATCGTTGACGGTGATTTCGGTGCCGAGGAGTGGATGAAGTTCTTGAACGGTAAAATTGAATTGAAAACCAAATAGGTATTCAGCGGAATACCATTTTTTTGAGGAACGTTAGCACTATTCCAATCATCTGTGAGTTTGTCCAGACTCGTTCAGACGGAAAGTCTAAACGCCCTTCCTATATGTCTGAGAGCGGTGCAGTCGATGAGACCCCATCGCTCTTTTCAATTAGAGATAATAGATCCACTCATCATACGGAGTAATTTCTGTCACAGGCTTGATTTTTCCATCCTCTCCAAGAGAAAATGCTGCCCGACAGTCAAGACATGCAAACTTATCAGTAATAATAGGTTCATCATATTGCATGCTGTGCCCAACTATCTGGTAAGTATTGGGTATGGGATCACTTATGGCCAATTCGTCCGAGTCTGCCCAGACGATACTTCCAGTAAGATAGTTTCCATATCGCGCTTCACCCACCTGAGTAAGCGTCTCTATGCCTTTCTTCGATTTGAGCAAACCATTAAGATGTACTGCATCAGTCATGCCAATAACCTTCTTGTTCAGGTTGAACCAAGGCTGAGTAACCCCAGCATGAGAGAACAGATAATGATTACCACCTATCGTTTCTTCATGTGCAAGCTTAAAGAATCCTTTCTGGCTACGATAAAGGTGTTTCAATTCCTCCTGGTTCTCATTGTCGTAACGGTCGCTTTTGGCAATTGCGCAATAATGTGCAGACAAATAGCAGAGGTCATGGTTCCCCAGGAGTAAGATAACTTTGTCAGGATGACTGGCTTTCAAAGAGAGGATTTCTTTGAAGTTCGCTATAGCCATAGGATTTGTTACCTCCTCCAACTCATAGGGGTCAACGTAATCACCTAGGAAAATAACCTTATCGTATTTACCTTTCTGCAGAGCCGTTTTCCAAAACGACCTGCCATGAACATCGGGAATAATCAGTATCTTCATTTAAAAAACTCGAAAAAGAACTTAGATATCTTTGAGGCATTACAACTAGCCTTCATCTTAGAAATGTCAATGGTGGGCGTGATATTCATGCCATAGAGTTGATTGAATCTTCTGGCCATAGCCTTGAAGGCCTTCCCATGCCGACATCTCCTATCTTCTCCAGTGTAGCACAAGTAATAGTGAATCATTTCATGAATGAGTATGTCACGAAACTCCTCCTTTGTATAATCGAAGAAGTCGCTTATTTCGATGGTCTCTGACATTCCGAAAGGAGCATCAGGGTTGTAAGAGAAATATCCCAAAGTCCTCCATCCATGACGTAATTTCAGCTGAGGTATCGGTAAAACACCTCCGAAATACTCATTGTTGAAGTAGAAGAAACCTGCTAAGACGTTGAATTCTGCTATAACCATAGTTGTGATATATTTAATTTCACCGGCAAAGGTCGGAATAATAATCCTATTATTTCCCAATATATACGTATAGCGTATTTTTATACTTTTCAGTCGTTCGAACCCATATTTTGTTATATCTATAATTTTAAAGACTGATTGAAAATAAAGCTATAAATTTGTACCCGAAAATCTGAGGACTCGCCTCAGATAGTAACTTTTAAACCATTTAAACATGAGTGTAATGACCACGACAAGTGTAGAGAACAAGCCCAAGGCTACAGTGAAGAACTTCCAGTTTGTTGAGAAGCTGGAGAGACTGGTTGATATTGCTGAGAAAGCAGAAGAGAGTGAGGAAAGTCAGAAACAGGATCGACGTTCTTTCTTGGACTTGGTAACGCTTCGTTCTCGATACATCGACCGTTACGATTGGTATGATATCATCTTCGAGGAGAACGGGAAGTATGGCACCAAGGATGTGACAGGTAAGGTTATCTTGCCACCTCAGTATGACGGCATCGGTGAACTCTGTCACAAGATCTACTGTGGCAATATTCCACGTGTTGCCAAATTGGGTGGTAAGGCGGGTCTTGTTATGCCAGACGGCAGTGGTAAGGCACTGACACCTTTTGTCTATGACTCCATCTCGTACTTGCTCATCAAACCATATTACACCGTTAGGAAGGACGGTAAGCTTGGCATCATCGGGAAGGACGGTCGTGTCATTGCCCCATGCATCATGGACGAGATAACCTACTTCTCGAATAGTTGTGTCGTTTTCAGGGCTGGTGACAAATATGGCCTCATTGACACAGCATGTAACCACCTCTATGTCGCTCCACAGTATGACAAGATTGAGTTCGTCGACCCAGAGCAGCCCTGTACTGTCATGAAGGACGGTGTAGAGGGCGTACTCACTGAGACCGGTAGTTTCATGCCTTGTGAGGAAGCTCTCGATTACGAGGGCTACCTCATCGGTGATTATATTCCTGAGTTTAACGCATAGAATCAAATATGATATCCTTCAAGAAAGTAGAAGAAACCGATTCCGAGTTGAACTCGAAGATAGAGGAGCTGAACGATAAGGTATTCCCATCAACAGTGGATACTGCAGACCTACACTTCCTTACGAAACAATATGAAGGCGCGTCAGTTGACTTCATTGCCGTCATGGATGATGAAAAGTTTGTTGGCTACACCTATATGATTAATTTCTTTCAGGGATCTTTCATCTATTATCTGGCTATAGAGCCAGAGTGCCAGAGCAAAGGTTATGGCACGGCCTTGTTGAAACACCTAAGAGAGATACAAAGCAGCAGGCCTATAGCCTTAACGGCTTTCGCTCTGCATCCTGAAGATGACGACTATGAGCAGTGTGTAAGGAGAAAGATGTTTTATGTCCGAAACGGCTATGTAGACCAGCGGATACCATATCCTCTCAATGAAGAGCATCGCTTTGATGTCTACATGAATGGTTTTGGCATTAGCTATATTGAACTTATGGCCATGCTTAACAAGGTAGACATGTTCTTCGGCTTATTGATATGTAGGATGAAAGAATATTCTGTGGACGAGTAGTAGACATATTGTTGCCCCCTCTCTTCTTGGCTTACGCCGCTTCCCCTATAATGGGGATGCTCAAATCTTCAAAGCCTCCTGATGAGTATCCATAATCATTGTCAGCCACAACACCTTGTTCGAAAATTAAATTATAATCCACCAATAATTAATAGATGCTAACAATCTCGTAATAAAATATTCGAATAAATTAGTTTAAAGGAAATTTTATGAATAAAATCTATTTGACAGCCATGGTTTGATAATCATGTTTTCCAATGAAAGCAGACTCACAAAAAACTATTCGCACTATTTTAGTGTATTTTTAGTGCAGAAAGGGGCTTTAGTTGTTTCAAACAACTCAAAATGTAGTAACAATGTAGTAACAAATTCTTTTGTCTGCAGACAAAAGAAAATCGCGAAGTCCTTATTTTAAAGGCTTTCGCGACTTGGGGTGCCCGGACGGACTCGAACTTTTTTACCAAAATTTCAAGAAATTTCAAGACGTTTCAAATTGCTGAATATCAATAGTTTAAGTCAAAATCAGACTTGTAGGCACATTTCTTAAAAATACATAATTTAACAAAATGTGCCTACAATGTGCCTACAACTTTTCAGAAAGATTTTGTACCTTTGCACTCGGTTTTAAAATTGAAGATTATGGCAGACTTCTTTCTGAGAACAAAACGGACTGAGGGAATGGCCTCGCTATATACGAGAGTCAAGAAACGTAACCCAGAAATCAAATGGGAGTACGTCAATACAGGTATTACTGTAGACATCGAAGCATGGACGAAAGCGAAGAAGTCCATAGTTTCATGGAGCAAGTATATTCGTGAAGAAGGCAAGGAGGTCAATGAGAAAC
>Ga0310695_10000881_pt1 | contig 73542 bp, 62 predicted proteins | sample RumenRJG_04DNA_FD_203882 | JGI IMG/M metagenome (GOLD analysis project Ga0310695, IMG submission 203882) | Bovine rumen microbial communities from Lethbridge, Alberta, Canada - RJG_04 (v2) (version 2) | ecosystem: Host-associated > Mammals > Digestive system > Stomach > Rumen | place: Canada... | reverse complement strand
TGTCGGGCACCTCGAAGCAACACGGGTTTATGAGTGGCACGTGTTGCCCATTCACTAAGATACTGATCTATGATTCGTTCGTAATACATTTGCGCTATGAGTTTTCACGCTGCAAAGATACAAAAAAAAATAATCCAAACAAATAATTTGATAAGAATTAAAAAAATCCAAAGAAATAATTCGGTCATAATCGAAAAAATCCAAAGAAATATGACCTAGTTCATTGAAATAGTTAAATTTTGAGCGTTGCAATCGGCGCAAAATCGGCGCAAAATTGGCGTTAAAGCAATTTTAACAATTAGGTTGATTTTTGCAATCGGCGCAAAATCAGCGCAAATGCGATTTTTGTGTTTGAAGAAAACCTCGATGTATAAAGGGATTCCGAAGAATTCTAATTATTGATTGTGGTTCTGAATGTCGTGGGTTCGAGTCCCACCGGGCACCCCCCAAAAGACACCGCCGAAAGGCAATGTCTTTTTTTTGTGAGTAGTCACAAATAAGGCAATGTTTTTTTTTATGAGAAAAATTTGGTATTCTACATTCTTTTTTATACATTTGCAGAGGAAAATGAATTAATAACTGATGAAGTTAGGTAGAATAAATAACTCATAAAGATTATATTCGAATATGGAATCGATCGTTTTTTTAGGTTTTAACCTCTACGCTTGGATTACGATAGTTACGGTACTATCGATGTTCACGGTGTTGCTATTAACAAAATTGCGTGCCGACCTGGTGTTTCTGGGTGCTATTGCCATCCTGTATGTTACAGGTGTACTAAATGCAAAAGAAGCTTTTTCTGGCTTTAGTTCTACATCAGTGGTGGTTATTGGTGTGCTCTTTGTTGTTGTGGCAGGATTAACTCATACAGGTGTGTTGCAATGGATTGTAAAACATTTGCTGGGACAGCCTAAGAGTTATTCTAAGGCTATTGTAAGACTGATGTTGCCTGTAGCCGCACTGAGTTCGTTTTTGAGCAATACCACCGTGGTGGCCCTGTTTGTGGGCATCGTAAAAATGTGGTCGAAGAAACTGAATATTTCTCCTTCGAAACTATTGATTCCGCTGAGTTATGCATCGGGCATGGGTGGTGTGTGCACATTGATTGGTACACCTCCAAACTTGATTATTTCTGGCTTGTATGCAGAGAAAACAGGCGAAGCAATGAACGTGCTAACTACCACGATACCAGGTTTGTTCTGTCTGTTCATTGGCATGCTGAGCATCATCGCCATGCAAAAATTATTGCCCGAACGTAAGGCACCAGAATCTGCTTTCGAGTCGACATCCGATTATACTGTAGAACTGATGGTTCCTGCTGATAATCTACATGCTTCCCAGACCTTTGCAGAAGCTGGATTGATGCAAGTAAATGGTGGACAACTGGTAGAAGTAGTACACTATGATGGCTACAGGTCGATAGCAGTAGAAGACGAAGTAGTGATGGGTGGCGATCGCCTGATTTATGCCGGACAGGTGGATGAAATTATGGAGTTGCGACACACACATGGACTGGTCATTGCCAATGAACCCGTGTTCTCGGTGGACGATTTGGATAAAAGTCTCCAACTGAAAATGGCCTATGTTACATTTGGATCAGACTTGATAGGTAAGAAGATGTGTGACCTTACTTTTGAAAAAGATAATAGCATGTTCTTGGTAGCTGTGGCCCGACGAGGTCAGCGCATAGAGCAAATGCCAAGCGAAGTGGTATTACAGGCAGGCGATACCTTATTGCTGGAGTGCTCACCAAAATACTTCCAAGCTGAAAAACTTTCTAAACAATTGCATTTCTATGATTCCGATCAGGTGCCTAATATTGGTGTTAAGACGTTGATATCAACTACGATTATGCTTGCAATGGTTGTATTATCGGCACTCAATGTCATGCCTCTCTTACAGTGTGCTTTCTTGGCAGCGATGGCTATGCTTGTCTTTAAGTGCTGTAATGTGGATCAGGCAATGCGTGCTATCAACTGGGATATTCTGATGGTTTTTGCAGGATCGGTTGTATTAGGTGTGGCTATCCAGAAGACAGGTATTGCAGAGCGACTCGCCTTTGGCATCCTTGATGTTTGTGGTACGAATCCTATTGTGGTGATGACAGCTATTTGCTTCGTTGGTACATTCATTACAGAGTTTATCTCTAATACCGCCGCTGGTGCGATGTTCTTCCCCATCATGTATGAGGCTGCAGAGAAGTTGGGCTATGAACCTTATCCCTTCCTGATAGCACTGATGGTAAGCGTAAGTTCGAGTTTCGCTACACCGATAGGTTCGCCTACCCACATGCTTGTATATGGTCCCGGTGGTTATCGTTTCAGCGATTTTATGCGTATTGGTTTACTGATGAATATTATCATCCTGGCTGCTAATGTCCTGATAGTCAATATTATCTATCCGTTAACACCACTGCCATAAAAATAGTTATTTTGTGCAAAAAGAAAATATCGAATTATGAATAAAGTATTGTTGATTTTACTGGCTGTAGTATTGCTGGCCAGTTGTGGTGATAAGAAAGATAGTGGATCAAAGGCTCCTACTAAGGTTCAGACACTTTTAGTGTCGCCTGCTTATGTAGACAATAGCATGACCTATGTAGGCATCGTAGAAGAGCATGAGGGTACTGCCGTTAGTTTTACTGGCATGGGTGTGGTTAAGCGTGTGCTGGTGAACGAGGGTCAGGCTGTAAGTCGTGGACAGTTGATTGCTGAGATGGACGACACGCAGGCACGCAATCTTTTAGCTGGTGCCGAGGCTACGATGACACAGGCTAACGATGCCATGCAGCGTTATAGCATGCTGCATGAAAGAGGTTCGCTACCCGAGGTTAAATGGGTAGAGATTCAGAGCAAGGTGGCCCAGGCTAAATCGCAGTTGGAAGTGGCCAAGAAGAATTTGGCCGATTGCAGACTGACAGCACCCGTTAGTGGTATTATCGGTAAGAAACTGGTAGGTGCGGGTGAAACGGCTATACCATCGCAGGCAGTGGTTACTATACTGGATATTAATACGGTAAAGGTGAAGGTTTCGATTCCTGAAGCAGAAATCAGCGTTATTACGCCCTCCACACCTTCTACCATAAGCGTAGAGGCAACCCAGACAGAGGTAAAGGGTGGCCATATAGAAAAAGGTGTACAGGCCGATGCCCTCACCCATACCTACGATGTGCGTATTAATGTAGAAAACAGTCGCCACCAATTGTTGCCTGGTATGGTGGCCAATGTGCAATTCCAGACAGAAGGTTCGCAGGTGATTCGTAACAAGTCGATACCTGTAACAGCTGTGCAAAAGGCGGCAGATGGTTCGCTCTTTGTTTGGGTTGTCACCAAGGATAGTACGGTAAGTCGTGCGAAAGTTACGATTGGTACGCCCCATGGAAACAATGTGGGTCTGATCAGCGGTGTGGACATGGGTCAGCGAATAGTCACTGAAGGCTATCAGAAACTGAGTGAAGGAAGCAGAGTAACTTTTAAGTGAAAAAGTTATGGGAGAAAAGATGAATTGGCTGAAGTGGCCATTGGACCATTATCCGATATCGTTGCTTATCATCGGTATCCTGTTTATACTCGGCATCTATGGTATGTATATCATGCCGAAGGATGAGTTCCCTCATGCCACCATCCGTCAGGGTGTGGTAGTGGCAGTTTATCCAGGTGCTACAAGTGAGGAGGTAGAATTGCAAGTAGCCCGTCCGTTGGAGCGCTACCTTTTTACCTTTGGAGAAGTAAACCGTGTGAAGACTACTACGACATCGCAGAACGGCATGTGTATCGTGATGGTGAAACTGAACGATGACGTGAATAATAAAGATGAAGTATGGAGTAAGATAAAGCACGGCCTGAACGGTTTTAAGGCGGAATTGCCATCAGGTGTGCTGGCCATTGTGGTAAACGATGACTTTGGTAATACCTCTGCCTTACTGATTGCTATTGAGAGTGAGCACCGCAGTTATCGTGAACTGAAGAAATATAGCGATGAGTTGAGCGACCGTTTGCGCCGCATTCCCTCAGTAGCAAATGTAAAGCTCTTCGGAGAACAGAAAGAGCAGATTAGTCTTTATATCGACCGCAAGCGCCTGCAGGCCTATGGTATAGGTCAGCAGATGCTCTTCTCGCGTCTTCAGGCACAGGGTATCACGACCATCAGTGGTAGCTTGAGCGACGACGATCAGCAGGTGCCTATCCACGTGGCTACGATGGAAAATAGCGAGGAGGAAATCGCTAATCAGATTATCTTTAGCGACCCCGTTACTGGTAAGGTAGCTAGGGTAAGAGATGTGGCACGCGTAGTGCGAGAGTATACGCCTTATGCCAGTCGTATTGAGCAGGATGGACATCCCTGTGTGCTGCTCTCTATGGAGATGACACCAGGCAATAACGTGGTTCAGTATGGTAGGGAGGTTGATGCTGTCATTAACAGCTATCGCGATAGTGAATTGCCAAGCGATGTGAAGATTACACGTATAGCTGATAAGCCAAAAGTGGTAGGATTGAGCGTCAGCAATTTCTTACGCGACTTGTTTGTGGCTATGATTATCATCATACTGGTCATGATAGTGCTCTTCCCTTTGAGGTCGGCAATTGTAGCTGCAATCACCATTCCGCTAAGCACGTTTGTTTCGGTATCCGTGATGTACATGATGGGTATCGAGCTGAATATTATTACGTTGGCGGCCCTCATCGTTGTATTGGGAATGATTGTCGACAATTCGATTGTGGTCATCGACGGTTATCTCGAATACCTTGGTAAAGGCTATGAACCAAAGAAGGCTGCCATCGAGTCTGCCAAGCAATACTTCATGCCGATGATGCTGGCTACTATCTGTATCTGTGCGATCTTCTATCCGTTCCTGATAACATTGAAGGGAATGTTCCATGACTGTCTGGAAGATTTCCCTGTTACCATCACTATCAATCTAATGGTTTCACTATTGTTGGCTGTAACGGTGATTCCTTTCCTTGAGGTGAAGATTATTAAGCCCGATAAGGTAAAGACAGATGGTAATGCTATCACGAAGTGGGTACAGAGTACTTACGATAAAGTACTCGAGTTCACCTTCCAAAGACCAATGGTGACGATTGTTGGTGGTATCGTGCTTATTCTGCTGTCGTGTTTGATTCTTCCCACACTGAAAATCCGACTGTTCCCTTATGCTGACCGTGACCAGTTTGCTGTAGAAATCTACTTGCCCGATGGTAAGGGCTTGGCCGAAACAGAGGCGGTGGCTGATTCTGTGCACCATGTGTTGGAAAAGGATGAACGCATCAAGGGTATCACAGCGTTTATAGGTTGTTCGTCGCCTCGCTTTATGGATGCCTATGCACCTCAGATTGCAGGCAAGAATTATGCACAGTTTATTGTGAATACAGCATCAGAAGACGCCACGCTCGACTTGTTGGCCCAGTATCAGCCCCAATTGAGCGAGGCTTTCCCGAATGCTTACGTGAAGTTTAAACGACTCGACTTCCTGGAGGTCCCCGAGTTGGAGTATCGTTTCTATGGCGATAATCTCGACTCACTACATGCAGTAGCCGATCGCCTGATGGCCCGAATGCGAGAGATGCCAGAACTGGAGTGGGTACATACCGACTATCTTACACCCTATCCGTTGATTAATGTGCAACTCGACCCTGTAACCTCGGCTCAGCTGGGCTTTACGCGCACGACGGCTGCTTTGGCCCTGACTGCCTCGTCGAGCGATCTGCGTGTAGGTCAGTTGTGGGAGGACAATTACGAAGTACCTATTGTGGTGCGCGACGATAAGGATATGACTTTCTCCGATATTGAAGATTTGGGTATGACATCGCCCATTTCTATGCTCTCGGCAGGATTGGACGATAAGAATACGACCGTGCCTCTGCGCCAGATAGCAAAGGTGAAGCCACAGTGGACAGAGAGTCGTATCATGCATCGTGGTGGTGAGCGTTGTATCACCGTTACAGGCCATTTCGCACAGGGCGTGTTTACCTCGCCTGTAGAATATCGCGTTGCCGACATAATGGAAAATGAGATTGAATTGCCTCAGGGTGTGCGCACAGAAGTTGGAGGTGAGATAGAATATGGCGATGAGGCGATACCTCAGATTGTAGGGGGTATTTCCATTGCGATGGTGATTGTATTCTTCTTCCTGTTGTTCAATTTCAAGAAGTATGGCATTACCGCTATTTGTATGGCGGCACTTGCACTGATGATTCCTGGTGCCCTGATAGGTCTCGGACTGATGAATCGTGCATTGGGACTGACTTCTATCTTCGGACTTATTACGCTGATGGGAATGATTATGCGTAATGAAATCCTGATTTTTGAGCACGCCATTGATTTGATAAAGAAGTATGTGGCAGAGCATGGCGACTGGACTGTAGATCGTGAAGCTTATAATAATGCCGTAAAGCAGGCTGCCTTCGATGCCGGAAAGCGTCGTATGGTACCTATCTTCCTGACGACAGCCACCACTGCTGTTGGTGTCGTGCCGATGATTCTTGCCCAAAGTTCGTTCTGGATGCCAGTGGGTGTTACCATTTTCGCTGGTGGTATTGGCTCGTTGATAATGGTAGTAACCATGTTGCCGGTTATTTATTGGAAGGTTTCGACTAAGTGAGAGAAGTAAGAGCTTGCTCTCACTTCCGAACGTGAGAAAGCTCAACGTAGTTAAAGTTAGTACAAAGTAGTTATGAATAAGATAATATCACTGATAGTTTGTTGCGTGTGTTGTTGTGCTACCACAACAGCGCAACGAACTTATACATTACAGCAAATCAAAGATTCTGCCTTTAACAACAATATTGCTATTCGCTCAGCCCGACATGATATCGAGGCTGCCCAACAGCAACGAAAGGAAGCCTTTACAAAGTATTTCCCGAATGTAAGTGGTACGGGCTTCTGGTTTAATGCCAACAAGGGTATGGCTGAAACTTCTATCAATCTGGCTGGGTCGATACCTTCTGAAATCAGCTCTACGTTAGGAATGTTATTCCCACCAGAAACCCTTGCAGCTTTGGCAAACCCTATCACCATCTCGTTGATGAAGAATGGTACTATTGGGTCGCTCATGGCCTTGCAACCTGTTTTTGCTGGAGGACAGATTATCAACGGCAATAAACTGGCGAAGGTTGGTGAAGACGTTAGCAAATTGCAATTCCAACTGTCAGAAAATCAGGTTGAGAAGACTGCCGAGCAGTATTTCTGGCAGATAGCATCCCTTCAGGAGAAGATGAAAACACTGAATGCTATTGAGGCACAGCTTAACGAGATATATAAGGATGCAGATGTAGCTGTACAGGCTGGTGTGGCTATGCGTAACGACTTGTTGCAGGTCCAGCTTCGTCAGAATGAAATTGCCAGTAAGAAGCTTAAGGTTCAAAATAACATGTCGCTTGTGCGCATGCTATTGTCGCAGTATTGTGGTTTGCGCGATACTTCTTTCCAAATCAGTTATCAGTCTGAGGCTGTCTCGCCTGTCAATGCTCGCCAAGACCATGAGGCAGCTCTGTTGGGTACCGCAGAATATCAGTTGTTGGGTAAACAGGTTGAGGCTCGTCATCTTCAGAAGAAGATGGCTATTGGAGAGAATCTGCCTACTGTAGCTGTTGGTGCAGGCTATAATTATCACACCCTGCTTGATAACGACCACTCTTTCGGTATGCTGTTTGCTACCGTCCGAGTGCCTATCTCTGATTGGTGGGGTGGTTCGCATGCTATCAAGCGCAAGAAGATAGAACACCAGAAGGCTAAAGAGCAACTGGATGACAATGCGGAGTTATTAAAGATTCGTATGCAGAACGCCTGGAATGGGGTAGAGGAATCGTATCAGCAAGTGCTCATCGCCCAGCGCAGTATCGAGCAGGCTGAAGAGAATTTGCGACTCAATCGCGACTACTATCAGGCAGGTACATCCAGAATGTCCGATTTGCTTGAAGCGCAAACACTCTATCAGCAGGCTTGCGATAAGCGTACAGAAGCTTTCTCAACCTATCAGAATAAGTTGTTGGAATATAAGCAGTCAACAGGACAATAATTATTATTTCCCCAGAAAGTTTGTATTGAGATAATTCTGGAAAGCTTCCCGATACATGTCGCCGATGGGCAGATATGTGTCGGCATCCATGATTACACGGTTCTTGTTCACTTCCTGAATGTCGTTCAGGTTGATGATGTAAGAGCGGTGTATGCGCATAAAGTTTGAGGGTAGCCTTTCTTCCATCTTCTTCATCGAGAGGAGGGTGATGATAGGCTTATCCTCATGGCGCAGATATACTTTAAGGTATTCGCTCATAGCTTCTACGTAGCGAATATCGGCAATGGATACCTTCACGATACGATAGTCTGTTTTCAGGAAGAGCGTATCGTCTTGTGGGGTAGGGGTTACAACCTGTGGTGCAGGATTTCCCTCCAGTCTTTCTTTCAATCGCTGGGCAGCCCGTTGAAAGTCCTGCAATCCGAATGGCTTCAGCAGATAGTCAACGGCATTCACCTTGAATCCCTCTACAGCATATTCCGCATAGGCGGTGGTAAACACGATGAGTGGTGGCACCGTGAGCGACTTGACGAAGTCCATGCCGTTAAGGTCGGGCATGTTGATGTCGCAAAAGATAGCGTCTACTGTGTCTTGTTCCAAAAACTGACGGGCCTCAATGGCGTTCTGACACTTAGCAGCCAGTTCCAGATAGGGCACCTTTTCTATATACGCCATTATCTGCTGGAGAGCCAGAGGCTCATCGTCTATAGCCATGCATCTGATCATAATAGCGGAATAATTAGTTCTACTTGATAGCTTTCAGGATGATCCTGAATGTTGAGTGTATAGTCATCGTCGAATAATAACTGTAGTCGTTGCTTGACGTTTTGCAGTCCTACGCCACCCTTCTCCTGATTAGGCTTCTCGGCCTTCGAGTTACTGCACTGGAACCTTAGTCGCTCGCCTTCTATCGCCACGTGGATATCGATATACGATGGGTGCTGATAGCTGATTCCGTGCTTAAAGGCATTCTCTACAAAACTGATGAGCATCAGTGGTGGTATCGTCCGTTCTGGCACCTCAGTAGGCAAATCCAAATTGATGGTTACCTTGTCGGTATAGCGCAGGCGCATCAGGGTAATGTAAGTCCTGATAAACTCTAACTCGCGTGAGAGCGATACCCCGTTTTTGTCGCCTTCATAAAGAATGAACCGCATCATCTTCGACAGTTCGAGGATGGTCTCCTGCGCCTTGGCAGGGTCGATGTCTACCAGCGCGTGAATATTGTTCAGCGTATTCATGAAGAAGTGGGGGTTAATCTGATACTTCAGATACTCCAACTGCTGCTCCAGATTTTGTTTCTCCAAGTTGGCCAGCTTCTTTTGGTCTGTGCGATTCTTGAAGTAGCCTTTTATGCCCAGGTTCATCCCAAACATCAGGATCAAAATCACCAATGCAATGATGTCATGATCAGCCTTAAAAGCTGGAGGACCTAGATGCTTGTCTTTTGGACCAAGGTGGCGGAAGTCTTCGTGCCGATCCATTTTTGGCTCCTCTGGTGGACCGTCAGGGTGCATCCTTTGCTCCATAAGAGGACGATGGCGATCAGGGAATGCAGGGCGCGTATGACTCTGATAAATGATAAATCCTGCTACGACAGCTGCTATCAGTGAGAAGTAAAGTACGCGTCGATGCTCATTCACCAAAAGCGGGGCCAGCACATAGTTATGAACCAAAAAGAGGACAAAGAAGATGGCGAATCTCTGCCATGCAAACCAGAGGGTATGCCAATCGAAACTGTCGCGCTCACCAGAAACGATGCTGACGTACATACTTAGGATGGGGGCCACAAAGAGCATGGCCCACATCGCTATGTAAAGGATCGTTTCTTGTCGCGACTGTTGCTTCATTCTACTAATATAACGCATAATCAGCCTTTTTATTGTTTTACCAACCAGGAAAACCGGGGCCGCCGCCCATTCCACCACCGCCGCCAAAGCTGCTGATGCTACTTGTAGCTGAAACGGTTTGCGATGACTCTCCGAGTTTCAGTGTATAGCTGCTGCCACTCTTTACGTCAGGCGCAGTTATCAGCACAGTACCATTGGTGTTCGAATATGGTGGCATGGTAAACTTTGCCACTGTAGTAGAACCGCTGCTCAGTGTGACAGTGCTGTTGGCCTGTACAGAGCCTGAGGTTTGGATAAGGCCTTGTGAGGTAGAACCCAGTTTGGTGTCGATACGTCCGCCGATGGCAAAGAGACTACCGCCAGAGATATAGAGTGCATGACTCTCGTCAGAATCGATTCCGGCCTCTGCTCCGCTGGCACCAAAGGCAATGACGTTTCCACCTTTTATATATAGGTTGCCGTTAGCGTCGATACCATCGTTATTCGTGCCCACTGCGATAACCGTTCCGCCGCTGATGGTCAGGTCGCTGCTCGAGTTGATGGCGTCATCGTAGGCTGCTACCATTACCGTTCCACCACTGATCTCAAGCGTACCCTTACTCTCAATACCCTCGCCGTTATAACCTGAAGTGCGTACCATCACGTCGCCACCTGTAATGTTCAGTACACCGTGTACGTTCTTCGTGCCCACCTTAATGCCTTTAGGCGATGAAGTATAGGCATCATCCAGATTATCGGTATTGCCCTTGTAGTTATGATTCTCTGTCTTTCCATCGCAGTAATAAAGTCCACCTTCGGTAATGGCTCGCACCTTACCACCGTTAATGTAGGCTTCATAATCGGCCTTCAAGCCCTTGCCGCCACTTCCAGTTGCCTTTGAATAAACCTCACCGCCGTTAATGGTCATCGTCAGTTCGCAAGCGAGTCCTGCTGAGGCCTTCGTTTCTAAATCCTCATCGTCCCATTCGCCATTACCAGTACAGATGGTGGTGGTACGTCCGCCATTAACAATAATATTCTCGTCGCCATTAATACCCTTGGCTCCAGCGCCTGCTGTCGATACATTAATGATACCACCGTTAATGATGATGTCGCTTGAAGCCTTTATGCCGTGGTTGGCAGCTTCGATGTAGAGATTAATGCCCTTGTCGAATACCAGATAGCTCTTTGAATGGATACCATTGTTATAGACGCCATAAATGTCGAGTGTACCATCGCCGCTAAAGAGCATCTTGCCTTTGCTGTAGAGTGCACTCTTATGGCTGTCGTCATCCCCAGCGCCATCAGTCAGTTTATTAGTTCCCGATAGTACGATGTAAGCGCCCATCTTGCAGTCGAGGTTGATGGCTACCGATGCCGGATTGGTAATCTCTGTACCGTTCAACTTCAGCTCGTATTCGGTGTTGCCCTTAATAGTGAGCGAACCGTTGGTAGTCGTACCCGTTACAATGTAGCATACACCCTCTACGTCAGCATGGTTAGCCGTTACGTGACCATTCTTGTTAGTAATGGTAACGCCCATCTCCGTGGCATCGGCAGGGTTGCTCATGTCTATGCTGATAATGGTGCCAAATGTCCGTTTGCTGATATCGTCGGTAGCCTCAGGATAAGTGGCTGTTGCAGTGGTCTCTGGCTCTTTTGTAGTACGGTCGATGCTAATGTCGAATGTACTCAGTTCGCCCGAAGCGGCTGTAACTGTACCGTCACCACTACCGCCACCAAAGTTCGACGGCATCTCGTTCATTGGATTGTTAAATAAATCTGCCGTGTCGTCTACCGAACAGGCGGTCATTACTGCCAAAACTGTCAGTAAAACCAAGAAAAGTTTTGTTTGTCTCATAACCATAATACTAATTTTGTTTGTTTCTGGTGCAAAATTAGTAATTGATGGTCAATCTTCAAAATACATTCAACGAATGCCCCTTTTCTTTCAGCGAACTACAATTTTACGCTTGAGATGTCTACGAGCCCATTCACGATGGCATAGATGGTCAGGCCTGCCGGCGAATGGATTTGCAGCTTGCGGGCGATGTTCCTGCGATGGGTAATCACAGTGTTTACCGAGATACAGAGCTTGTCGGCTATCTCTTTGTTCAGCATGCCCTGAACCACGCCGATAATCACCTCTCTTTCTCTGTCTGAGAGAGCCTCGCTGTTGTCCTGCCCACTCTTAAACACCATGGCCGAGATGTTCTTCGACACATCATCCTTCTTTGTCATGTGCTCCAGTCGTTTGATGGCTGGGGTAAAGATGTGGTCCTCTACTTCTGCATGCTGGCGCAGCCATTCCTCGTTATTATAAATGTCGTAGAGGGTTGCCGTAAGCTGGTTGTTATGATGCACGTCGGCAGGCAGATATTTAATGATCATGAGTTTCAGCTCGCGCAGTTTCATGTCAGTCTGCTCGTGGTGCTTTGAGAAAGTCTCGATGTTATAGTCGTTTACGGGCTGGCCTGCCAGTAAAGATTCTACGTATGGAAAGAGTGTTTTTTCTTCGTACTTCATGTGACGGCGAACCTCCTGCGCATACTCGTTATAAAACTTCATGATGAGTCGGCCCAGTGCATCTTCTTCATTAATGCTCTCTTCCAGCTCTCTGCGTATAAAAGGCAACATGAAGTCGAGATAATAGATGTGGCTGGCTTTCAGATAGTGTAACAGGGTAGGCACACTTATCTGCTCGTCGTCGTCATAGTTGGCATGGTCATTGATGGTGAAGTTTACCACGGCCAGAAAGGTGTAGGTATCTACACCGTTCATCTCGCACGTCTCTCTTACCGTCTTGTCGCCAAAACCTAGATTGATGCCAAAAGAGCCTAATGCTTGCAGTACACTGTAGTTGTCTTTTATCAGCGTAATCATCTTGTCGCTGGCCTCATACATCTTCACGTTCTTCATCTTTCCTATACCTTATTCATATTAACGCTGCAAAATTAACCATTTTCCGTGAATCGTGCAAGCGCCAATAGGCAAAATCATCATTTTTAGGTATTACAGATTGATGCCCAGTCGCAACATACCTACGCAGTTCGTTTCGCCATCTGTGTTAATGATATGAAGTGCGGGTTGTAACGACAGATGGTCGGTAATAGTGATGTTGCAGGTTAATTCCGTTGCCCACTCGTCAATCTCTATGATATTTGTATAATCAGTGAATAGGCCCATTTCTACATTCTTGCAAGCATATTTGCCACCGATGCCAACGAAGTTCTTACACAATTCGTCATCGCTGAAAGCATGCGAATAGGCACCAATCAGTGTAAAGCCAGTACCTACTGCCTGCTCAGCGTAGGTCCATATGGCTGGTCGTATTTTTCGCCCAACAATCTCCAGTAAATCTAAATCGTGCATGCTGGCTCCTAAGAAATAGTGACTGCCCTTATGTCGGTATTCTATCTGGGCTAACGCAAATATGCCATCGTCTTTCGGACAAAAGCGAAACACATTATATTGTCCCGTCAATTCATAAGACCCCATACCATTATAAACCGATGCCTGCACACCCCATTTCTCGCTGTCGTAAGCATAATGAATACCCATACCAGCATAAGGGTAAGTAGGAATCAGGGAATTACCTGTAACAGGCGGAAAACCGCCACACGAGCTGTTGGTAAAAAGCGCCAGGCCGTCGCTACAGAAGTAATCTTCATCTATACGGCGAATACCGGCAAAGAGCGAGTGCTCATCGTTTATATGCCATGTAAAACCTGCTACGGTGAGTGCAAACCTGATGTCCTGATATGCATCCATGTTCGAGAAACCCTGAAGGTCGGGTATCAAAGGCTCCATAGCCGATGTAAATAAACTCATCGAGGCGATGTCGAATGACACCTTATTAGAAAGAGGTATATTTGCACTAAGTTCGAAAAGGTTATTCCAACGGGCTTCTTTGAAATTGGTTTGTAGCTCGCTAGTGTAAGCTACGCCGAATTCTGGGCGCAACTTATTGCTGTCGACATCTTGGGCCCACAACTGATGACAAATACCAAGTAAAGCCATCAAAAAGATGGCTAGTTTTTGTTTTCGCAATACCTAAATCTTATTAAATTCGCGGCAAAGATAATCATTTTTCTTCATTTTTCTGTAATTTTGCCCCAAAATCTGCATTACTCAATTAAAAATAGTCGTAATATGAAGAAATTATTATTATCAATTGCAATGATGACATTCGTTTCTACAGCATTTGCACAGAAAACGCTTGTGCTTTATTATTCACAAGGTGGTACTACCAAGGCTGTGGCTCAGGAACTGCAGCAACAGCTCGGTGCCGATATCGAAAGTATTGAGGCCGTAGAGCCATACGCTGGTGATTTTCAGGCTACCATCCAGCGCAGTGGTCGCGAAAGGGAGAGCGGCGAATTACCCGCACTCAAACCCTTGAAGTCTAATCTCGCTGCTTACGATGTAATTTTCCTGGGCTATCCTATTTGGTTTGGAACTTACGCCATGCCTGTTGTTTCGCTCGTAAAGGATGTCGATTTTGCTGGCAAGACCATCGTTCCCTTCTGTACCTTCGGTAGTGGAGGACTTAATACCTCAACTGAGGCTCTCAAGAATGCACTGCCCAAGGCTAAGATACGAAAGGGCTATGGGGTACGAACAGCCAGAGTGGCAAGTGCCCCAAAAGAACTCGATCGTTTCTTGAAGGAGAACGGCTACAAGGCAGGCTCTGTGGCCAAGTTGCCCGACTATTCACCATTGAATCCTGTAACCCAGGGCGAACGCCATATCTTCGATTTGGCCTGCTCTAATTATCAGTTCCCTCTAGGCACACCAGAAAAGTGCGGCAAGCGCTATACTGATGAGAGCATCGATTACAAATTTACGGTGATAAGTCGTGGTCCTGATGGCAAGGAGTCTACCTCTATTATCTATGTCACTCAGCCGAAAAATGCCCTCGATAAACCCGAATTTACCGAAGTGGTAAGATAAAATAGAAAGACTCTGAAACTAGTTTCATACTTTCACCCTCGGCAGCCTAATAATAGGCTTTGCCGAGGGATTTTTTATGCCGTTTTCTGTAACTTTGCCATACGAAAATAAAAAGTCACTTATTTGCTTTACACTTTCCTGCTCTGAACTGTATTATAGATGTATGACACAGCGAGAAATTGAAATTCTCTTTAAGACGCACTACATGCGGATGTACCGTTGTGCGAAACCAATGCCGCAACGTGATAGAGCGTAAACAGGTGCGAGAGCGATTTCTGCGGCTGTTGTCTGAAGAAGCTACAGAGCCAACGATATCCAACAGCGAGCAACTGCGTATGACGGAACTGATGAAATACGTGGAGGAGCATTTTTCAGCACAGGACAAACAGATATTCCAGTTGCGTTATCTGCAAGAAATGACTTGCCAAGAAGTAGCCGATGCGTTGGGTGTCAGTCGTATGACGGTCCACAGCCATCTGCGGGAGTCAATAGAGAAAGTGAGAGTTTATTTCAAATCAAAACAGTAAGCAATATGATAACAGATCGACAGCTAACAGAACGGTTCTTGGAATTGCAGGAACACCCGGAGCAAGTGACTGACGAACAGTGTCAGCAGGCTCTTAATGACCCTCAGATACGAGAGTTAGTAGAGCAGATGGCATTCACTAAGCGTACGCTTAAGAACCAGGAACTACAGACCGAAATGCCTGATGCAGAGGCAGAATGGAAGGCTTTTGTTTCTAAACACTATAGTGGCGGAAAGTCAAGCAACGACCATTCTCTTTTTGGTATGATGAGATTCAGTAAGATAGCTGCCACATTTATTGGTGTCATCTTAGCCATAGGTGTTTCATTCGCAACTATCCATATAATTAAGATGGCTAACAGCCAAAAGCCACAAACAGTTCAGGAAGAACAGCATGTATCTCTCAAGCCATCTGCATCGTTGCCTGCAGACATAGTCGATAATGATAGTATTCTCACCATGGAGTCTCTCGTTTTTGACAATGTGCTATTGGAAAAGATTCTCCCAGAGATTGCCGATTACTATCATGTGGAGGTATCGTTTCAAAACGAGGACGTACGACAACTCCGTTTCTATTTTATATGGAAGCAGGAAGACAGTCTGCAAGAAGTAATTGAGAAGTTGAACATGTTCGAACAAGTCAATCTGACTATTGAGAACGGTAAACTGATTGCCAGATGATGAAACACTTCATGATGACCCTTATCGCTCTGTTCTGTATTATCAACGTTAAGGCACAGAAGATCACTCGCAACTATGATAACATCTCAATGTCAGAGGTTCTGCGTGATCTCAATGAGCAGTCTCTCGAATACAACATCAGCTTCCTATACAATGAGTTGGAGGACTACCGCGTGACTACCAATATCAAGCACAAGTCTGTCACAGATGCCATCATGCAGGTCATAGGCTTTTATCCTATCCGTGTTGTAAAGCGTGGTGAAAAAGAAATATATGTGGAATGTACCCATAAGACCAAACGTCATCTGACGGGTACCATTATTGACGAGAACCGCCAGCCCGTACCCTACGCCAATGTTTACCTGCTTCATCCATCAGATTCCTCTCTTATCGGTGGAGGCGTGAGTAATGAGGCTGGCGTTTTTGTGATTCCATACGAATTGCCTACAGTTTTGGCTCGCGTATCCTTTGTGGGTTATCGGACAACTTATCGTATGTGCAGCAAGGAACAAGTTGGATTCATTCAGATCAAGCCAGAAGCACAGATCATTAAAGGTATAGTGGTGAATGGAGAACGTCCCAAGGTACAATTACAAGGCAATTCTCTTATTATGAATGTAGAAGGTACGGTGATGGAGCGTATGGGTACGGCAGAAGATGTGCTTTCACGTGTACCAATGATTTCAAAGAAAGGCGAAACCTTTGAGATATTAGGCAAGGGTGTACCGCAGATATACCTGAATAATCGCAAGTTGACCGACTTTAAAGAACTGAAGAACATCCAGTCGGACAACATCAAGAATGTGGAAGTGATTCAAAATCCTGGAGCCCGCTATGATGCGACAGTCAATGCCGTCATCATCATTCATACCAAGCGTGCTGCTGGTGAAGGTCTGGGCGTAGAACTGACATCATGGAGTCGCAAGGGGCATGGCTATGCCAACAATGAACGTATCAATCTGACTTACCGTAAAAGCAGGTTAGAACTGTTTGCCAATCTTTTTGGAGCATATAATAAAAGATGTAGCAGTGGTGAGTTTGAACAAACAATCTTTGCTGATACGCTATGGGCCATTACCAACCGACAGAATAATAATAGTCGCAATCCCTACTTTGAAGGAAGAATAGGTTTTAACTACCAGTTGAATGACAATAACTCTTTTGGTGGATTCTATCAGAATACCTACGACTATGTGAAAACTTGGAGTGAATATGATGATGACATACATTATGATGGCCATATTTATGACCATTTACAAAACAGTGGTATAAAAAGAGTTGAGGGCATGCCAAATCACCAAGTGAATCTCTACTATACGGGCAAAGTTAATAAATTCGGTATTGATTTCAATGCAGATTACAATTTCCGAAAACAGCGCAATCGCAACCAACAACAGGAATTGAGCGAAAAGGATTTAGACCGCGATGTGAATACCGAAAACCTCACACGCAGTAACCTGTTTGCAGAGAAACTTATCGTAAGCTATCCGTGGTTGAAAGGGCAGATAGAGGTTGGCGAAGAATATACAAATACCCGATGGGAAAGTAACTTTAATAATCCAGAAGGATATATAGCCAATAGTAATAACGAACAGCATGAACAGGCTATTGCGCCATTCGTGGAACTGCGTCAACAAATAGGCCGTATTCAGTTGTCGGCTGGTTTGCGCTATGAACATGTTGAATCGGAATACTATGATGGCGGGATACGTCGCAATGAACAATGTCGCACATACAATGACCTGTTTCCATCTTTTGCCTTATCAACGTCAGTGAAGGATTGTCGATTATCCATCAGTTATGCTAAACGTACCACTCGTCCGTCTTACTGGCAACTGAGCAGCGATGTAATTTATGAAAACCGTTTGAACTTGCAGACTGGCAATCCTTATCTGAAGCCAATCAAATATCACAACCTGAATGCAATGATTATGTGGAAATGGTTTTATCTTACTACGAACTTTAGTCATTGTGTGGATCCTATTCTGTATACCGCAGAAGGTGTGGAGAATGACAGTAAGATCAATTTCGTTACCTATAAGAACTATGACCATGCCGATTGGCTCACTATGACACTTGGAGCACAGAAGAATATTACAATTAGCAAGGATGTGACATGGATGCCACAGTACAATATTATGCTGATGAAACCTTGGTTTAAGTCAGAATTCGTAGGTGAGCAGAAAAGTTTCAACCACCCCATGCTTGCATTACAATTAGGTAATACGATCTCGCTACCTCACGACTGGCTGTTGCAAGCCGACTTCAATATGCACACTCACGGCTATCAGCAGAATGTCTGGTTCGATTGTACTAACCCGGTTCTCTCACTTAGTGTTAGCAAGGACTTTCTCAAACGAAGTCTCAATATTAAACTATCTGGCAATGATTTATTCAATGGTGGTATTAACCGCTTTACACTCTATAGTAATCGTATGATGTTTCGCAAAATGGAGGATAATGATTCTCGATGCATCACTCTCTCATTGCGCTATCGTTTTAATGTTACCCCGTCGAAGTATAAGGGTACTGGCGCTGGTAATGCCGAAAAGAACAGATTATAAAATGAACTTGGATATTTCCACTTATCAAAGGGTCAATAATTCTTTTAGGAAGCGATTGATATACCATTCTGGTATTGATTGTGGCTTTTTCGTGGAGTTAAACTACATGATCAACGCTATGCTCTATTGCCTTGCTAAAGGCTATCGGTTTGAACTCTATTCAGAAGATGCCAACTACGGAACTGGCAAAGGATGGACAGAATACTTTGCACCCTTCTGTGAGGAGGTACATGAGCATTTTCATCATAAGTATAACCTTCACCGTCCACCCTCATGGCGGCGAATTATAAAGAATACCATCAAGACAAAATCCACATCCTTTGTATTCTGGAAAATTAAATTCATATTGAAATCCTTCATTGGGCATTGGATGGCTTATAGAGCATACGGCGAATATGTCAGGTTAAGCCAGGATGTTGCATCTGTTCCCGATAATCACTATCATATTCCTGATTTTGAAATAAATTGTTCTTATTTCGAAGCATACAAAATGTTATCGATGATGATTTGGCAGCCTCAGTCAGAAGTAAAACAGCAGATAGCAGACGCAAAACGACGCCTGTCACTCCCACAAGTATATTCCGGTATTCAGATCAGGGGAGGTGACAAGGCTCAGGAAGCACGGCTGATTACTGGCAGACGACTAATCGAGGCACTGCATCCCCAAGATGGTGAATATATCTTCGCCCTTTCTGATAATTACACCCAATTAGAAATAGTGCGGAGTGAATTTCCGCATTTGCATATCGTCTCACTATGCCAACCAGAAGATCAAGGCTACTCCCACCAGGCATTTAGTTCTTCAGAACCAAAAGCGAAGAAAACCGCTATTATCAGGCTTATTGTCTCCATTGATCTGTTACTCCATGCCAGGAAGTTTGCAGGTAGTATCACGACTGGTCCCAGCGTATTCATCATGAAACAGAGATATGCAGAACCTACTGTTGTTGCGGTCGATTGTGAGAAAGAAGCGTTAGAGTCAGTCCTTACCCTTCCTATAGACAGCCGTGCTGCCATCTCTGCAGAAAGTATGGCATCCATAAAACATTCTCGATGATTATTTGTACCTTTGCAGCCGGAAGTAACAATCACAGACGAATGGAAAAGAAATTCAGAAACAACGGTATTCATGAACTGACCAAGCGGCCAAGCCAGGAAGACTATAAGATGCTGCGGGAGTTCTGCGAACAGAAGGGTGAACTGGTCACATATCGCAAGGGTGACCAGTTGGAGCGCGAGGGTGATCCTGCCCGTTGGTTTGGCTTCGTAGCAGAGGGCTGTTTTAAGTACGTCACACATGGCATTAGTGATGATAAAGAGCATATCACGTGGTTCTCGTTCGATGGTGAGTTCGTAGGTGATTATCCGGCTGCTCTCTATGGTAGTCCGGCACAGAACACCATTGAGGCGATGATGCCTAGTCGCGTATTCAGGGTGACCGGTGAGCAGTTCGTAAATTGGTTCCGAGAGAGTAGCGAGAGGATAGAGTTGCGCTGCATTATCGGTGAACTATTCCTTAGTCAGATAAAAAATCGTAACCTCGACCACTATCGCGCCACGGCCCGCGAGCGTTACGAGTTGCTCCTAAAACGCTGTCCAGGAATTGTGGAGCACCTCCCACTTACAGCCATTGCTTCATTTCTTTGCATTACCCCGCAGATGCTCTCCAAAATCCGCAAAGACATCACTTTCGAGTCTCAGCAATAGCAAAAATCTGAAACTAGTTTCATACTTTTACCCTCGGCTGCCACTTTTCTGGCTTTGCCGAGGGTTGTTTCATGCCTTTTCCTTATCTTTGCCGAACGAAAATGAAAAATTACATCAATAAGATGAATCACGACATACGATATTACCTCCTGCTTGTCGCCGTCACATTTGCCTCTTGCAGCAGCGATGAACCAAGATATGCCGACCCAGTGGCGCATGAGATGACTGTGAAATTGAATGAACAGTACGGGCCGCTTATAGTCGGCACATGGCACTACGAGAACATTAGTGACACGCAGCGTTACTTCGAGCGCCTCACGTTCCAAGCTGACGGCACACTGACGGGAATGCACAAATGGCAAATCCGCAAGCTTGTAACTATTGATGGCAAAGAACAATATTCTGATTGGAAGGACGTGGAACTGAGCGGTACTTTCACAGGAATATGGCAGCTAAGATACTGGAGTCCAGAGGGGAATATCGGTGAGAAACGCAACTGCCTGCAGCTGACCGCAACATACGACGATGAGGAGAGGGAATACATGGCTTACTCCTGTGCCCTCACCTTCGCCTACGCTGACGCCTCCAGCCTCCGCATCCAAGGCTATTACGTCAAAGACCTCGATGGCTGGATCAACTACAAGCGTGGCGATGCAGAGCCTAGGTTCTAAAACAAAATAAGTTGTATAGTCACAAACATAAGTAAAACACCATATTGATATGAAAACAATGAAATTCTGGAGAAACATCCTCGTGATGACCGCTGCCATGCTCTCCCTTGCCTCTTGCAGCAGCGACGATAATGATATGTTTGAACCAAACAACCTCAGTGGCACCTGGGAGCGGGTTTGGGACGAAGGCGTGATGGACGCAGGAAATGAACTCTATACGTTTATTCCAGAGTCATCGACTAATGGTAAAATCGAAATCTCCTTCTACGTTTGGCCATCTGGTGACGCCACCCTTTACCGTAATTATGTCGTTGATAATTCAGGTCATCTTATTATCTCCCTTGTCGAACCCCAATCAGATACTCAGGGAAGAGTAGAGTATGACATCCGTAAACTTAATAACAATGAGATGATTTGGCTTAAGACAAATAGCAACGAGGAAATTGTACGATTCAAGAGAAAAAAGTAATAACATGGAAATTTTTAAATTCAAGATTCAGCCAATAGAAAAGCTGTCTCCTGTAATCCAGGATATTTTAAATATGCCAGTAGTTGGACAGCTTGATGCTGATGATATCAATGGTGATAAGGCGCGTATGGAGTATTATAAGGAGAAATACGGATTATGAAAAGAGTTTTTTGATTGTTATTGGCCTCAATAGACATAATTTGACTATCATATTAGGTGTAGAGCCATAACCACCCGACCTATGGCATTAAGATTGACCTCATTGCACGAAAGAAATCCGTAAAGATATTACTTTTGACACCCAGCAGTAGCTAAAGTCATATAAAATCTGAAACTAGTTTCATACTTTTACCCTCGGCAGTCACTTTTTTGGCTTTGCCGAGGGTTATTTCATGTCTTTTCCTTATCTTTGCCGAACATAATGAAAAAGACAAAGAAGATGAAACACTACAGACGATTCCTGCTCCTGCTGGCCATGCTGCCTGTTGGAACATTTGCCAAAGACAATTTTAAGATGACGGGTAAGATTGATGGTGTGGGGAACGATACTCTCTGCATCGAGTATGTCATACTACAACCCCAAAAACAGATTGTCAATCGCAAAGTGGCTGTAGAGAATGGAGAGTTCTCGTTCTCTGCAAAACTTAGTGAGGCTTATTCTGGGTCAATGTTTCTCAAGTCGAATCCAAAAGAAATACTAAATACATATTTTATGCCCGACGAAGAGGCGGTTTTCAGTGGCCGTCTGGATTTAATAGAAGCACATTGGAGTGGCAGCACTTTTTATCAGCAGTATGAACGAGTCACAAATTTACAACGTCCTTTTGACGTTGAGTTTGCTGCTGTCAGAAATGAACCAGACAGCATCCGATTTATAAAGAATCGCGAGATCAATAGTCGTTTGTTTCCTACCTACATGAAATATATTGAGGAACATCCCAACGAGGATGCAACGGCAACATTGGTTATATATGTGGAATACGACCAAGTGCTGACTGCTATTGGCAAACTGACCCCTGAGGTAAGGAACGGCAGGATGAAAGCCGAACTTGATCAGAATGAAAGGATGTTCAGTCTTGTTATGAAAAGGAAAGCTGCACGTGAGGCTGTTAAGAACGATACTGTGACAATAGGTAGTCAAGTGCCAGAACTCGGACTGAAGGACCTTGATGGCAATGTGCTGGAGTTGAAGTCTCTGCGTGGGAAATATGTGGTGCTCGACTTCTGGGGCTCGTGGTGTACTTGGTGTATCAAGGGATTTCCCAAATTGAAAGAATACTATGCGAAATACAAGGACCGTCTGGAGATTGTGGGTATCGACTGCAACGATTCTGCCGAGAAGTGGGCTGCTGCCGTCAAGAAGCATAAAGTGCCCTGGTTGCACGTCAGGAGTGAGGATGGCATCATAGAGCAGAAATTCAGAGTGACGGGCTATCCATATAAGGTGCTCATTTCACCAGAGGGCACGGTGCTGAAAGCCTACCTTGGAGAAACAGACGAGTTTTATCAATACTTAGATGCCACCCTTTAACAATTAGAATAGAAATGAATATGAAAGCAATGAAACTCTGGAGTACAATTCAAGAGAATAAAGCAGGGCTATGCAACGTTTCTGTGCCAACATATACCTCTATCGATGCTAAGTGGTTAATAAACAATAGTTTACATAGAGGTATATGTTTTAAACCATGTACCTAACATATACCCATCATGTACCTCAACATATACCTTCGATTTTAACACTTGCGGATTTCCCTTATAATTTTCAGTGATAAATTTGCAAACAAGGCTGTTGCGGCCTCCCAGTGACCATGGTGCAGAACACGCGTAGCACAAAGATTCACATCGGACTAGCGATGAAGGAATCGGGTTACGAGTCGACAAAGCGAGGGAATCGTCCTTTTTACAAGGTCATTCCCATTGTAAAAGCTGCCTGAGGTACATGTTAAGGTATATGTTAGGTACATGATAGGTACAAGTTTACTAACATATACCTACATCTAACTCCTTGTGTATGAAGCTTTTAGGGCTGTAAGAGGTATATGTTTGAATAAATTAAGCAAGAATATATGGAAGAAAAGAAGAAATTTACATTGGATGAAGTGCCGGCGGATACGCCATGTGTACACGAAACGATTGTGAAGTATGCAATCACTGTCTTCGCCACTTGGCTTTTCAGAAAGTAGGCAAGGACCTCAAGGCTTTAAGAAGATGCAGCAATCGATGCTACCCTCCCAGTATCAGGAGCAACTCAACTTCTGGGACTAAATTAGTATTAATACTTTCAGCCAGTACATCCCGTCCATACTCCAGTGCGCCCGTAGGCGTACTGGAGTACTTTCGTAGGCGTACTATAGTACGCCCATATCTGTACTGTGATCGTAGGTCGGCCATGCCGTCCGCCTCATAGTCGAATAGTTCAGTGAACCGTATAGTAGAACCGTTAAATGAGGAAAGTCATACGGTCTGACTATCAGATAGATAGCTTTCTGTCAGACAATTGTCAGACAAATGTCAGGAAGTATTTTTGGCTAACGAGCAATCTCTTTATACCTTTGCAATCAAATTAGCGCACCATGAATCATTGGGATACAAAAACAGGAATCTTACAAAGCAAATGAGAAAAGCCATCTTCATATTTATCGCCATCGTCCTCGTGGGTGGAAGTATCGATTGGATTGAAGTGTGTAGTGAGGTAAAATCGCACAAGGAAGTGTTCGGTCGCCAACTCACCTTCGCTGAAATGTACAAATACAAGGATGCCTACTATGATTACGTTGTCCGCGTCCCGTCTTTTTTCACGGCCAAACCTGATTCGCTTCAGGAAAGGCTACGGGTAGGCGCGTCAGCGGGAATGGAGAAGGGCCGCATGCGCTTCGAGTACGGTGACCAGTGGATATCCGTCGTCATTGAGAGCCATGTTATGCACAATAATGGCCAGTCATTAAAGGATGGCATGGACTCGCTGGCACAGGTACTTCATGCGACAGACCGCAAACTCGGCTGCGATTACTTCGTCCTTTCCGGCCCACAATACGAAGGCGGCAGTCTTATCGAAGGCTATAGCTATTACACGAAGGTTGTAGCCAATCAAAAACTCTGGTTCGTCTATACGATGATCTATCCCGACGACTACAAAGATGTCCTCTCCCGCCTGTTCAAGGAAATCGACAACTGGCAAGTGTTTTAACCCCGCAATAGCAAAACTCTGAAACTAGTTTCATACTTTTACCCTCGTCAGCCACTTATCGGCTCCGCCGATGGCGTATTTGGGTAAAAATTTAAAAAGCCAGCGCAGAAACGATCATTATTCGCAAAAAATGTGTAACTTTGCATCCAATATCAAACTATTATTCATAACAATGAAACAACGATATGCAGTAGTAGTGCTTTTCGCACTGATAATCGCTTCGAGCATGGTGAGCCTGACCAGTTATAAGGCAACGGAGGAATTGGTGACTGCCGATATGGACCAGGCACTGGCCAAGGCTCTGGATGAACAGCAGTCGGACGTCATCAGTGCCGACACGATACAGGTGTTCAATAGTCATCTGCAAATAGATGGGTTGAGAGGAAATGCTGTTTTGGCAGTGGACACCAAGAAAGGATTCTGTCCTCGTCCACAAGTATCAACAGCGACAATTTTCTCTCTCTCAGACCAGCGTCCTTCGATGATTCTTTGGTCGATGGCGCTGCTGTGGGGATTGTTCTGCCTGTATCAGCATAGGCGGCTGTCTGCATTAGGCCTTTATGGCGGCTTGGCGCTGCAAGATGGGCGGTTCGTCAATGCAAAAGGCTGCGAAGTAAAACTTACCCCCATGCAGCAGCAACTGATGGAGATGCTGTGGCAATCGCCCTCGCATCAGCTGTCGAAAGCAGAGATTTGCGATGCCCTCTGGCCTAAGAAACCCGATGCCAGCGAGACGCTCTACACGCTTATCCGACGACTGAAGCCCATCATAGAAGAACATTCCAACCTCAAAATCGAGTCAGACAGAGGAAAGTCATACGGCCTGAAAATCAAATGACGGGATTCGACTGATACTCAGATAGATAGCTTTCTGTCAGACAATTGTCAGACAAATGTCAGGAAGTATTTTTGGCTAACGAGCAATCTCTTCATACCTTTGCAATCAAAAACAGCAAACGTATGAAGAGATTATTATTAAGCAATGTTAAAGTTGGTTTGGTTTTGGTGAGTTTGTGTGTCTAATAAGTGTAAGACGTAAAAAATGGAAAGAAACGCATTTGAACAAATGGCCCGCACGTGGCGAGAAAAGGCGCTCAGCGTGAGCCTACACTACGGAGCGGGCAAGGATGAGGCAGAAGACATCGCACAAGATGTGATGCTCCGCTTGTGGCAGATGCGTGACGAGCTGGAACGGTATCAGTCGATAGAAGCTATCGTGGCTCTGATGGCTAAACACCAACTGAGAAACCATCAACGGCGACGAAACGATGAATATCTGGACGAAGCCATCATTGTAAGTCTCACAACCAGTCCGCAAGAAGAACTGGAAACGAAAGAAAACGAGGCTTGGCTGACCACAAAGCTAGCGCAATTGCCCACCACGCAACGCACCTTATTATATATGCGACAAGTGGAGCGACGTACGCACGAAGAAATCGCCAGTCTGCTAGGCATTGAGCCCACATCGGTTAGTACACTATTGGCCAGGGCGCGACGAACATTATTGGAAGAAATAAAACGGAGGAATAAACGATGATAAAGTACACAAAGGATTATATTGCAAGGTTGCTGGACAAATACATGGACGGCACTTCCACACTCGAAGAGGAAGACATCCTCGCAGAGTATTTCCGAGGGAAAGACATTCCTCAGGAGTGGGAGGATTATCGCCAGCTCTTCCAGGAAATGGAGGCGATGAAACCACAACCCAAAGCCCGTAAGCGCTGGATAGGTTGGAGCATTGCCGCAGCTGCTATTGTGGCAGTTGTGCTCTATCTCTCTATCCCCTCGGAGCCTTACGATCACCCCTGCGTGCCTCCTGTTTATGCAGAGGCTGATACGACAACGATGCAAAAAGAGACGCATCATCAAGCTGAGCAGACATCAGACACGATATCCGGTGAGAAGGAATTTCCCCAAAAGAAACGTCGTTTAAGAAAGCCAGCACCAACCCTTACCGATTACGATAAGGCTTACGCTCTGATGGCTGCTACAAAACAAGAACTGCAAGAAACAGAGCGCCAGATGGCTCAGTGCCAACAGGAAATCATTGAGGCACATTTAGCTGCTTATGGCTATATCCCAGTTATGCAAGAAGATGGTACCATTATCTATATGAACGAACAAACAAATTACATTGCATATGAAGAGTAAAAACGTCATCATGGTGGGGTTGTTCCTATTACTGCCCTTCACCGCTACAGCACAACAGCACATTGAGAAGACTTTTGATGCCTTGCGTCAAAGTAAAGCGCAAAAGGAAGTGTGGTCAGAGCATACCATAGAGAAAGACCCAGAAACAGGAAAACTGAATGGGTTGAGCGACATCTACGACTTCTTGATAACGAATCCGCAAAATAAGAATCTGGTAACTGCTATTGAGCAGGCTTTCCATCAGGATGAGGGCAAGGCTTACAGCGTGAAGTCTGGTAATCGCGGAGGCGAGGAACACTACACCGCTTTAGCTGTTGGTAACAGCAATAGAGGAGTTTCTATCGGACTGATGAAAGGCTCGAAGTATATCTATGCCCTGTTCCTTGACCCTAAGGACTCTGCTCGTCAGCATCGCTATGCATACGCCTTAGAATGGGTGGACGATGGTGACAAAATCAGGGGACGTATCGCTAAGACTTACGCCACCACGCAGGAGCATCGCAGAAGCATAAGACAGACAAGGACCATTAGTATCAATGGTAACACATTCAAAATTGATGATAATAGTTTCTCGTTAGGCAGCGGTTTTCCGTTTGATAACAGCTCCGTTTTTAACAATGACTCGATATTTTCATATGGACCGAAGAGCTCAGAATCATGGCTTAGCGAGTTCAATACCTTCAAGAACCTGTTTCTGAAGAATCCTACAGGCACTGCTTCTAATTATCACGTATCACATATCTACAAGCTGTGCAAGAATGCTGATTGTCTGGACGATGCAGAGAAGGCGATGGTCCTCAAGGAACTTGAGAAATTGAAGAAAGCTGCTAAGGATGATTTTATCAAGCAGATGTTTGAAATGAGCATGGAACGACTGACGAAGTAAAGCAATGAAACATATTATAATCATTTCCCTCTCGCTGCTTCTGGCAGCGAGGGTTGGGATAGCTACGGCCCAAACGAAAAAAGACATTCCCGAGCAGAGCTCGCCTACCCGTAGCCTTTCTACGAGCGTAAGCCGCTCGGCCCAAGGGGACGCTTGCCTAAGCAAGAATGATTCCATTACTTGGAACAAAGAATTGGAGGGTGTGGAAATCAAGGCCCAAAAGCAACTCATCAAGCAGGAGATTGACCGCATAGGCTACGATGTGCAGGCAGATGAAGAATCAAAGACGCAAACCGTCTTGGATATGTTGCGCAAGGTGCCGATGGTAACAGTAGATGGTCAGGACAACATTCTTGTAAAAGGCAACAGCAGCTATAAGATTTACAAGAACGGGCATTACGACCCCAGTCTGTCGAAGAATGCCAAGGAGGTGTTGAAGTCGATGCCCGCCTCGATGGTAAAGCGTATCGAAGTGATTACCGATCCTGGAGCACGAGAGGATGCAGAAGGCGTGGATGCCATCTTGAACATCGTCATGGTAGATGGTTCGAAGTTGCAAGGTATAACGGGTGTGGTATCTGCGAGCTATACTTCATTGAATCAAGCTAATTTCTACACCTCGCTTACAGGACAAATAGGCAAATTGCTCATGTCTGTAGACTATGGTTATGGTGGCATGTCGAGTTGTGCAACAGAAAGCAGAGTAGACGTAGATCGCACCTATCTTGATACGGGAAGTCGTATGTTGTCGCACTCTGAGGGCACCAACCCAGGAGCCATCCATTACACTAACCTTAATGCCAGCTATGATATCGACTCGCTCAATCTGCTTTCTGCCTCGTTTGGCGGTTACTTTTATAAACTGAACGTGCAAGGCGACGGCTCTACATGGCTTGGAAATGGAAACCAAACTACCTATAGTTATAACAACCATTACTGGATGCCAGGTTATAGCCATCACTCTTGGAACGGACGATTGGACTATGAACATAAGACGCGACGGAAGGGCGAGCGGCTCACTCTCTCTTACATGCTCGCCCTCACGCGTCAACATACCGATCAGGAAAACGAATATTCTGAACTTGTGAATGCACCTTTTTCATATACTGGCAGATTGCTGACAGAGCGTGAAAGATTTACCGAGCATACGTTTCAGGTGGATTGGTTGCGCCCTCTGGGCAAGGGCCATCAGTTGGAGTTGGGTACCAAGTATATCGATCGCAACAACAATAGTCACGACACACAGGAATTCTATGGTGTCGACATGTCTACCACCGATGAGTTCCAGCATACGACCCGTGTCTTGGCAGGATATGCCGATTATATTTATAAGTACGATAAATGGTCGGCTCGTGGAGGGTTGCGCTATGAGTATAGCTATATGAAGGGCAGCTATCCCGATGGAAAAGGAAAGGCCTTTGATAAACATCTAGGCGACTGGGTGCCACAGGCTACTGTGAAATATCAGCTTACCGATGCACAATCCCTGAAGCTGAACTATACCACAAGTATCAATCGTCCAGGCATTTCCTATCTGAATCCCTCAGTCGTTGTCTCGCCAGCGATCGTTCAACAGGGAAACCCTCGATTGTCAAGCTCCCATACTCAGCGTATCAGTCTGGTATATTCCTATATTCTGCCTCTACTGACGCTTCAAATTGCGCCTTCATACAACTTCAGTTCAGGTGGTATCAGTACTGTTCAAACGGCTAAGGATGATATCATGTATCGCACTTATGAAAATATACTGCGTTATCGCAGATTCTCCATTGAGCAATATGTGCAGTGGAAGCCTTTCGATGGCACAACCCTCGTTATCAATAATAATCTGCGATACGAGCATAACGAGAATCCCAACCTTGGTTATCGCACCTATGGTTGGTCGGATAGTTATTATGCCAATGTTTCCCAAAAGCTCCCTTGGAAACTGCTTCTTTATCTGAGTTCATACGGCAAGATAGGTCGTAGTCCTTCTGGTATCTACAATATGCAGCATTCCTACTTCGGGTATTATGCCTCGCTTCAGCGCTCCTTCCTGAAAGACGGGCGCTTGACGGTAAGAATCAGTGCCAATGCGCCATTCAATAAGTATTGGACTACTGAGGCGGAAACCGTGAATGGTGACTATCGTGCTTTCGAGAAGTCATGGAATCATGCCCGTTCTTTCACGCTCTCCGTTACTTGGCGCTTCGGCTCTCTGAAAGCCAGCGTGAAAAAGGCAGAACACAGCATCGATAACGATGATGTCGTTGGTGGCATTACAAAACTCTGAAACTGGTTTCATACTTTGCCCTCGGCAAACTCCAAAAAGTGATTGCCGAGGGCTTTTTGTATGACATCTAGTATCCGTCAATAGGCTTGCTCGTGAATGCCTTTGACGGCACGACCGGAGGGATCGTTCATGCCCTTGAAGGCGGCATCCCACTCGAGGGCAATAGCGGTAGAGCAGGCTACGCTGGCCTCGCTGGGCACACTCTTGGCGGCACTGTCGCTGGGGAAATGCTCGGCGAAAATGCTGCGATAGTAGTACTCTTCCTTGTTCTTCGGTGGGTTGATGGGGAAACGCTCAGCAGCATGGGCCATCTGTTCGTCTGATACTGCCTCAGAGGTCATCTGTTTGAGGGTATCGATCCAAGAATAGCCGACACCATCGCTGAACTGCTCCTTCTGGCGCCAGGCGACCTCTGCGGGCAACAAATGGGCAAAGGCCTCGCGAACAATCTTCTTTTCCATCGTAGTGCCTGGACACATCTTGGCCTCGGGATTGGTACGCATGGCGACATCGAGGAACTCCTTATCGAGGAAAGGTACACGACCCTCTACACCCCAGGCACTGAGGCTCTTATTGGCTCGCAGACAATCATAGAGGTAGAGCTTACTCAACTTGCGAACGGTCTCTTCGTGGAAGTCTTTCGCTGTGGGGGCTTTATGGAAGTAAAGGTAACCACCGAAAATCTCGTCGGCACCCTCACCGGAGAGCACCATCTTGATTCCCATCGACTTGATAACCCTTGCCAAGAGATACATAGGTGTAGAGGCGCGCACGGTGGTGACATCGTAGGTCTCGATGAAGTAAATTACATCGCGAATGGCATCGAGGCCCTCTTGGATGGTATAGTTGATTTCGTGGTGAACGGTGCCGATATGGTCTGCCACGAGTTTTGCTTTTGCTAAATCAGGTGCACCCTTTAAACCTACAGCGAAGGAGTGCAAACGGGGCCAGTAGGCCTTGGTCTTGGAATCGTCTTCGATACGCATTTCAGAATACTTCTCTGCAATGGCAGAAATGACAGAAGAATCGAGTCCGCCACTTAAAAGTACACCATAAGGCACATCGGACATCAACTGACGCTTAACAGCTTCTTCGAGGGCATCGTGGATGGCCTCTACACTGGCTGGGTTATCTTTCACAGCGTCGTACTGCATCCAGTCGCGACGGTAATACCACTTCTGGCCGGGGTCGACGCTCCAATAATAATGGCCGGGGAGGAAGGGCTCATAGCGCTCGCACTGACCTTCGAGGGCCTTCAACTCGGAGGCGACATAGACGGTGCCATCGCTATCGTAACCGATATAAAGAGGAATGACACCAATGGGGTCACGGGCGATGAGAAATTCGTTCTTCTCCTCATCATAAAGCACGAAGGCAAAGATACCGCTGAGGTCTTCGAGGAAGTTGATGCCCTTCTCCCGATAGAGGGCGAGGATGACCTCACAGTCGGAGCCCGTCTGGAACTCGTACTGCCCAGCATAGCGGCGACGGATTTCCTGGTGATTATAGATCTCGCCATTGACGGCGAGCACCTGTTTACGATCGGGCGAGAACAGAGGCTGACCACCACTCTCGGGGTCGACGATACTGAGTCGCTCGTGGGCAAGGATGGCGCTGCCGCCACAATAGATACCACTCCAGTCTGGGCCGCGATGACGGATTTTCTGACTCATCTTCAAGGCCTTTTCACGCAGCTCATGCGTCTGCTCTTTTACATTCAATATTGCTACTATTCCACACATAATTCGATTTGACTATTTTACTATTTTACGATTTTCAATTTATTACAAATATGAGAGATACAAATAATTAGTTTGGGCAGGATATTCCGCTGCGAGGGTGTCAATCTGGTTGACGGTGGGCACGAGTCCCAACTGTTTACGCCATTTGCGGATGGTAAGACCTGCCTGTTCCATCTTCATACGATGCTCCAAGCCAATGGCGCGTGCGATCTGGAAATCGCTGAAACCATATACTTTCGCAGCACGCAACAACAACGCCACCTCGGGCGACTGTAGATACTCCCTGAATTCACTCGGTTCCATAAACTCGGAAATCTCGGAAAGATGGGTATACTCGTGGAGCTGAAGATCGATGTCGACGATATGCTTCAACTTCTGCAGGAACCAGCGGTCGATCTTCGTGAGTTGATGAATCTGCTCGATGGTATAGCCTATCTTCAACGCCTTTGAGACAACGAAGATACGCATATCTGTGGGCTCTTGCAGCGATTTCTCGATGTCTGGAATCTTAATCTCGTGGTTCTCTACAAAGCCGTGCATGCCTTGACCAATCATACGGAGGCCTTTTTGCAGGGCCTCTTCAAAAGTGCGGCCGATGGCCATCACCTCGCCAACACTCTTCATCGACGAACCAAGCTGGCGCTTCACGCCCTGGAACTTGGTCAAATCCCAACGGGGAATCTTTACCACTACATAGTCGAGGGCTGGCTCGAAGAAAGCGCTCGTAGTCTTTGTAACGGAGTTTTTCAGTTCGAAGAGACCATAACCCAAGCCGAGTTTTGCGGCGACGAAAGCGAGGGGATAACCTGTGGCCTTCGATGCCAAAGCTGAAGAACGGCTCAGACGAGCGTTCACCTCGATAACGCGATAATCTTCGCTATTGGGGTCGAGGGCATACTGTACGTTACACTCACCCACGATGCCGATATGGCGGATAATCTTGATGGCAAGGGCACGCAACTTGTGATACTCGCTATTGGTAAGCGTCTGACTGGGGGCTACCACAATCGACTCGCCCGTATGGATGCCAAGGGGGTCGAAATTCTCCATGTTACAGACGGTGATGCAGTTGTCGTACTTATCACGCACTACCTCGTATTCTATCTCTTTCCAACCCTTCAGCGATTTCTCTACCAATACCTGAGGCGAGAACGAGAAGGCTTCCTCTGCCTGTGCCAAAAGTTGTTCTTCGTTATCGCAGAAGCCAGAGCCGAGACCACCAAGGGCGTAGGCAGCACGCAGAATCACGGGGAAACCTAATTCATGGGCTGCACGCTGTACTTCTTCGATGGTAGAACAGGCCTCGCTCTTGATGGTCTTCACGCCAATCTCATCGAGGCGCTTTACAAAGAGGTCGCGGTCTTCTGTATCGATAATGGCTTGTACGGGTGTGCCTAATACCTCAACGCCGTATTTGGCTAAAATGCCCTTTTCATCGAGCTCAACACCACAATTGAGTGCTGTCTGGCCTCCGAAACTCAGGAGAATACCGTCAGGACGCTCTTTCTCGATGATACGCGCCACGAACTGAGGGGTAACGGGTTGGAAATAAACGGTGTCGGCGACATCCTTACTGGTCTGCACCGTGGCGATATTGGGATTGATGAGCACAGAATGGATGCCTTCTTCCTTCAAGGCTTTCAGTGCCTGGGCGCCGCTATAGTCGAACTCACCGGCCTGACCAATCTTCAAGGCTCCTGAACCCAGAAGCAGTACTTTTTTTATCTCTTTCTTCTCCATCATCCTAGCATTTTTACAAATTCATCAAATAAAAACTCTGTATCAACAGGTCCTGAGCAGGCTTCAGGGTGGAACTGTGCCGACATCCAGGGATTCGTCTTGTGACGAATGCCTTCATTAGAGCCATCGTTCATGTTGACAAACAGCGGTTCCCAGTCTGAGGGTAGGGTAGACGCATCCACCGCATAACCATGATTCTGCGAGGTGATAAAACACTGTGTAGTGCCTACACGCTGTACGGGTTGGTTATGAGAACGATGACCATATTTCAGCTTGTAAGTTTTGGCACCTGCGGCCTTTGCCAATAACTGGTTGCCAAGGCAAATGCCCATACAGGGTCGCACCTGTGTATTACTTAGGAAGGTGCGGATATTTGCTACCGTCTTACTGCATTGCTCTGGATCGCCAGGGCCATTTGCCAAGAACAGACCATCGAATTCCAACTGATTGAAATCATAATCCCAAGGCACGCGCACCACTTCGATGCCGCGCTTGATGAGACAACGGATAATATTGGCCTTTACACCGCAATCGACCAAAACGACACGATGTTTCTTCTCGCCCTCGGCTTGATAGGTAATGACCTCCTTGCAGCTTACTTGCTCTACCCAATTTACAGAGCCGTAATCTTCGGATTCCGGGCGTGCTTTAGTCAACTCTCCACTCTCCACTATCACCTCTCCTCTCATCACGCCGTGCTCACGGAGTATCTTCGTCAATCGACGGGTATCGATGCCCGTGATGGCTGGTATCTTCTCGCGTTGCAACCAGGCGGCGAGGCTCTCGCGCGCATTCCAGTGCGAATATGTTTCACTATAGTCGGCCACTACAAGTGCCTTTGGATGAATCTTCTCACTTTCCATGAACAGGGGTAAACCGTTGCTGCCGATGCCTGTATCAGGTACACCGTAGTTACCTATCAGTGGGTAAGTGGTTACCAATATCTGCCCCGCATAGCTGGGATCTGTCAGACTTTCAGGATAGCCCGTCATCGCTGTGTTGAACACCACCTCGCCGGACGTGTTGGTATCATAACCAAACGACCAGCCGCAGAACTGGGTGCCATCCTCAAGTACTAATTTCGCTGCTTTCATAACTTATAACTGCATCTTTATTATTTTCTCTACATAATTCACAAATGCCTGATTGACCATGCGTATGCCACCTGGCGTGGGATAATGGCCTGTAAAGTACCAGTCGCCAGGATGATTAGGACAGGCCTTATGCAATCCTTCAATGCTTTGGTACACCAGTTCGACAGGTGCTCGCATACCATCAGGACTCAACATCTCTACAATCTTCTGGTTGATCTCATCAACACTAAACGGTGCGTAGATGGCTCTCACGTGGTTTGCTGCCAGGGGCGCCGTCTTGCAGTTTCGATAGGTATCTGCAATCAATTGTTGCATGCCTCGTTCTTTGATGAGTTCGATGGCCGCCCGGAAAGCACAGAGTTCCTCTAATCGCGACATGTCGATGCCGTAGTAGTCGGGATAACGGATTTGTGGTGAACTCGACACCATCACAATTTTCTTGGGATGCAAGCGGTCGAGGATTTTGAAAATGCTCTCCTTCAGTGTCGTCCCTCGTACGATAGAGTCGTCGATAATCACGAGATTGTCCTCATAGGGCGTAAGTGAACCATAAGTGATGTCATAGACGTGAGCCGCCAAATCATTGCGCTCGGCACCATCGGAAATGAAAGTGCGGAGCTTGATGTCCTTCCACACGACCTTTTCTATGCGTACGTCGTGGTTTAGTTTACGGATACCGTCGGTCATACCATAGAAGGCAACCTCGGCCGTGTTGGGGATATATGAAAAAACAGTGTTGGTTACATCGTTGCTGATAGCTCGCATAATGGCTGGCGTCAGTTGTTCGCCCAGACGTTTGCGCTCCAGATAGATATCACGGTCGGAGCCTCGACTGAAATAGATGCGCTCGAAGCTGCAGGCGCTCAACGCCTTTTCAGGCAAAATCTGCTCCAGGCACATTTTACCGCTCTTACGGACGATGAGTGATTGGCCGGGTTTCAGCTCCTGTATGTCGTCAGCATGGAGGTCGAAAGTGGTTTGGATGACCGGGCGCTCTGAGGCCAGAACGACGATCTCGTCATCCTGATACCAGAATGCAGGACGGATGCCCCATGGGTCGCGTACGGCAAACAACTCGCCGGAGCCAGTTAGACCGCACATGACATAACCGCCATCGAAGTGGGGCATGGTAGTTTTGAGCACATTCGCAATCTCAACATGGTTATCGATATAGGTCGTGATATCCTTACCTTGTAAATTCTGGTCTTTGGCTTCAACGAATAGTCTTTCAACCTCACGGTCAAGTCGATGGCCCATCAGTTCGAGTGTAATATACGAATCGCTATAGATACGCGGCGACTGACCTTGGGCTGTGATGAAAGAAAAGACCTCGTCGATGTTGGTCATGTTGAAGTTGCCACAGAGACACAGGTTCTTGGCGCGCCAGTTGTTACGGCGCAGGAAAGGATGCACATATTGCAGACCGCTCTTGCCTGTGGTAGAGTAGCGGAGGTGACCCATATATAACTGACCAGCAAACGATTCGTCTACGCGCTTGAAGATTTCTGTGATGGCATCTTTGCCCTCAGCTTTCTCACGGAACATATATTCCTCACCAGCCGGCGCATCAAGATTAACACAGGCTACACCTGCACCCTCCTGACCACGGTTGTGCTGTTTCTCCATCATCAGATAGAGTTTGTTCAGCCCATATCGCCACGTACCGTATTTACGTTCGTAATACGATAGCGGTTTCAGCAACCGGATCATAGCTACACCACATTCATGCTTTAGCTGTTCCATATACAAGCCTTTATAAAGTCCATGAAGAGGGGATGCGGATGCAGTACCGTAGAAGCGTATTCGGGATGGAATTGTGAACCGATGTACCATTTCTTATCAGGAATCTCAACGATTTCTACGAGGTTGGCAGCAGGATTGATACCCACGCACTTCATACCGTTAGATTCGTACTCATCCAGATACTTGTTATTGAATTCATAGCGATGGCGATGACGCTCCATGATAAGCGTCTTGCCCGAATAGGCTTGTGCAACACGACTACCTTTGCGCAACTCGCATTCATAGGCTCCGAGTCGCATGGTTCCGCCCTTTTCCGTAATGTTCTTCTGCTCCTCCATCATATCGATGACGTTGTGGGGTGTCTTTTCGTCCATCTCACTGCTGTTGGCATCTTGGTAGCCTAGTACATTACGTGCAAACTCGATCACCATCATCTGCATACCTAAACAGATACCGAAGGTTGGGATGTCGTGCGTACGGGTAAATTCGGCAGCGATAATTTTTCCCTCAATACCGCGTGTACCGAAGCCTGGACAGATAACGATGCCTGCCATACCTTTCAGTTTCTCAGCGACATTTTGAGCGTCAATCTCTTCGCTGTTGATAAAGTGAATGATTGTCTTCACATCGTTGTAGATACCTGCCAAATTAAGACTTTCGCGGATACTCTTGTAAGCATCTTGCAAATCGTATTTGCCAACGAGTGCTACATGTATCTCTTGTGTAGCATGGCGTTGTTTCTCAAGAAAATCGTGCCACGGTTTCATGGCTGGTGTCTCGCCTACGGGGATGCCTATTTTACGCAAGATGGCTGCATCAAGCCCTTGTCGCTGCATGCTTACAGGTACTTCGTAAATAGAAGGCATATCCTCGCTTTGCACGACGCACTCGAGGTCGACATTACAAAACGACGCCACCTTCATGCGCAGGGCATTGTCAAGATGGCGTTCTGTTCGCAGGACAAGAATATCGGGCTGGATACCCATCCCCTGCAATTCCTTTACTGAGTGCTGCGTAGGTTTTGTCTTAAGCTCATCGGCAGCTTTAAGGTAAGGTACATAAGTAAGGTGAACACAGACGGCATTGCGCCCTAATTGCCAACGTAATTGTCGGATAGCCTCCATAAACGGTGCACTCTCGATGTCGCCGATAGTACCACCAACTTCCGTTATGACAAAATCCAGTTCTTCAGATGATTCATTGCCTTCGCGTAGCATACGACGCTTGATTTCGTCGGTGATATGCGGCACTACCTGAATCGTCTTACCTAAATAGTCGCCATGTCGCTCACGGTCGATCACCGTTTTATAGATGCGGCCTGTAGTGATGGAATTGTTGCGTGTGGTATGAATACCTGTGAATCGTTCATAATGCCCCAGGTCGAGATCGGTCTCCATACCGTCGACGGTGACGTAACACTCACCATGCTCGTATGGATTCAGTGTACCAGGATCAATGTTGATGTAGGGGTCGAATTTCTGAATTGTAACTTTGTAGCCACGGGCTTGTAGCAATTTGCCAATACTGGCGGAGATAATGCCCTTTCCAAGCGAGGAAACCACGCCGCCAGTAACGAAGATGTATTTTGTGTCCATAAATCAAAAAGTGTATTTATGGACTGCAAAGGTAGTTATTTCTGATGGCAATCGGACGATAATCTCCTATTTGTATTGTTAAAAATACCGCCAACTATCAATTTGTAAAGTTTTGCAGCCCGTACTTTGTTAATTTGCTTTCTTATTTGCTTAAAATGCTGCCATTTCCTGACAATCTGTCATTTTAGGGTTTTTCAAAAAAGCCCTCTCTCCTTCGACTTTGGAGCCGAAAGAGAGGGTACCTGGTAAAGTTATGGATGCAGCGAAAAACCGAAAACCAGGTATGCTTTTTGTGTGCAAGGGTTGCCGATTAGCTCTCCGAAGACAGGAATGGAGAAGCTATCGGTTATCTTGATATCTTTTGTTGCCTTCAGCGAAAGATTGGTCACCGCGAACCCATTCGTATAGCCATTATAGTAATTGGTAGAGAACGGAACGGCGCCAGCCGTCGCAGTCCAATCGATATTGGCCAATTTGAATGGGACAGCAGCCTCAAAATAACTGCTATAGGCTCGCTTGCCGTCCGCTTTATAATCGTTACCGGCAAAGTTCGTAAACCACTGTAGCGACAGGAAGCCGAAGTCGTAGCCAATGTTAGCTTCGAAAGTATGATTTGTACTATGGGCATTGTACCTGAAATAGCGGGCGTCCAAGTCGCCACCATTGTTTGTCCAATAATCAACGATACCAATGTTAAAGCCACCGATGGTATAGGCAAGTGTCAAGTCTATCTCCTTGGTATCGGAAAAGTTGGAAATGCCTACATTTCCCCAAGCTTCCAGCTTCAAGCCTTTATAGGCGATACCCAGAGTTGGTTGAAACGACACGTCGCCAAGATCCTGACCACGCCAGATGTAATTGCTGACGATATCTCCATTAATCGTAGCTTCAACTTTATCCTGTGCATGGGTGGTCGAACATACGACCAAACCCAATGCAAATAAAACAATCTTTTTCATAGTTTCTAATCTTCTTATTTAAACATTAATAAAACCTTAATATAACCAATTTTAGTTGTAACAACTTTCTCCGTGTTCGTAAATATCAAGTCCTTCTTCTTCAATTCGTTTATCAACACGAAGCCCATGCAGTTTCTTGATGCCATAGAACAAGGCGAAACCGCAGACTGCAGCCCAAAGGTCGATAATGAGAATACCGAAAGCCTGAGCACCAAAGAATCCCCAGCCAAAACCATAGAAAGCACCGTTTGTGGTAGAAAACAGGCCTGTCATCAGTGTACCGAGGATACCACATACACCATGTACAGAACTAGCACCCACAGGATCGTCGATGTGCAACTTATGGTCGATAAACTCGATGGCGTATACCAGTATCAGACCACAAACAAATCCGATAATCACTGCCCCTAAGGGTGATACAATGTCACAACCAGCAGTAATACCAACGAGACCTGCCAACACACCGTTCAACGTGAGTGAGAGTGAAGGTTTGCCATATTTGAAATAGGTAAGGAACATCGTTGCAACACCGCCTGCAGCAGCAGCGAGGTTGGTGGTCAAGAATACATGGCTGATTGCCACACGGTTTACTTCGCCAGAAGCAGCCAACTGGCTACCAGGGTTGAAGCCAAACCATCCTAACCAAAGGATAAACACACCCAATGCCGCCATCGTCAGATTGTGACCAGGGATAGCACGGCTCTTACCGTTTGCAGTATATTTACCGATACGAGGTCCAAGTGCCAAAGCTCCAATTAGAGCCAATACACCACCTACGCTGTGTACGATAGCAGAACCTGCAAAATCGTGGAATACATCACCAAACGTACTCATCATAAAGCCGTCGGCAGCGTCGTTACATAGCCAACCGCCGCCCCAGGTCCAGTGACCCTCAATAGGGTAGATCAATAGCGAGATGACGGCGCTATAAACCATATACATCGAGAACTTTGTACGCTCGGCCATTGCACCGCTCACGATAGTGGCACTTGTGGCACAGAACACTGTCTCGAAGATCAAGAAACCCTCTACGGGCAAGTCTCCTTTATAGAAACTCAGGTCGCCCCAGTTTGGAGCACCAATAAAACCTGCGCCTTCGCTGCCGAACATAAAGCCGAAGCCAAGAAAGAAGAACAGCAACGAGCCGAACATAAAGTCGACAAAGTTCTTCATCAAGATGTTTGCCGTATTTTTACTTTGCGTAAAACCTGCTTCACACAGCGCAAATCCCGGCTGCATCCAGAAAACTAACATGGCTGCCAATAGCATCCATACAGTATCGAGTGATAATCCAATTTCGTTCATATCCTGAAAATTTTTGTTATTAATACTTAATTGTCAATTGTCCATTATCCATTGTCAATTATTTCTTGTCTCTCAGTACGGTGTCACCATGTTCGCCAGTGCGGATGCTCCAGGTGTCGATCATGTCGCTCACGAAAATGCGACCGTCACCAACTTCGCCCGTATGAGCCACTTCAAGAATGACCTTCACTGTAGGTTCTACCAGCGGATCACGACACACAATGGTCAGAGCTACACGTTCGATAACATCCGTAGAATACTGTACACCACGATATATTCTTTCTTGTCGACTCTGTCCGATGCCGTGAACGTTGTGGTACTCAAACCAGTCGATGTCCGAACTGAGCAAGGCTTCTTTGACCTCCTCGAACTTCGTCTTGCGAATAATTGCTTCAATCCTTTTCATACCTTTTCTCTTTTTACCTAATTAATTATTACTATTAAAGCCCTCTTATTGGGTTGCATTTTGATAATTATCGAGTGCAAAGGTATTGCATATTGATTAAATATCCATGCATTTTCTATCACTTTTGTTTGTTAAAACGTATATTAACTTTCTTTTTGTCAATTTATGGGTTTGTATTTCTATCGCTTTGTTTACACTTTGTACCTGATGACCCTCTTTTTGTTGCAAAACGTCACTTCTCTTGTAAGCCGAACCCCGTTGTTATCGTACACAACTAGCTTGAAAATAGGTGAAGATGTCAATGTGTAAGTTTTCAGGTGTCTGTTATGGTCTAAAAGTGTCATAATGACATAAAAAGCGTTAGATTACAGACAAAGTGTAAGTTGCTCGTATTTTTAAAGATGAAAATTGAAAGCATAAGCTTTGTAATAATGACAAATTGTACTATCTTTGCACCCAAAAATAAACAAAGTGTAAGTTAAAGTTGGTAATATATGATTAATAGCAAACTTCAAACTGGAAAGAACATGCAGATTGAACGGAGTGTACAGAAAGGATTATATCAACCGGATTACGAGCATGACGCTTGCGGCGTGGGTATGGTGGTTAATATCCACGGCGGAAAAAGTCATGATCTGGTTGACAATGCTCTGAAGGTGCTTGAGAACATGGAACACCGTGGCGCCGAGACACGCGACAAGACCGGTGATGGTGCGGGTATCATGGTACAGATACCCCACGAGTTTATTTTGTTACAGGGTATCCCCGTGCCTGAAAAGGGAAAGTATGGTACAGGACTGGTGTTCCTGCCCAAGGACGAGAAAGCACAGCAGGAGATCCTGAGTGTGATGATCGAGGAGATCGAGCGCGAGGGGTTGCAGCTGATGCATCTGCGTACGGTTCCTACAAACCCTGAGGTGTTGGGTGTAGCCGCCCGTGAGGTGGAACCCGCCATCAAACAGATTTTCGTAACAGGTGTATCCGAGGAGGATGTGCCTGTGTTCGAGCGTATATTATATAAGGTACGCAAGAGAATCGAGAATCGCATCAAGGACAAGGACTTCTATATCTGTTCCCTGTCGAACAAGAACATCATCTATAAGGGTATGCTGACGAGCGGACAGCTGCGTCGCTATTTCCCTGATCTGTCGAATGATTACTTTACAAGCGGACTGGCGCTGGTGCACTCCCGTTTCAGCACAAACACATTCCCCACGTGGTCGTTGGCCCAGCCCTTCCGTTTGTTAGCACACAACGGTGAGATCAATACCATCCGTGGTAACCGCGGATGGATGAAGGCTCGTGAGAGTGTGCTGTCGAGTGAGGCCCTGGGTGACATCAAGGACCTGCGTCCGATTGTGCAGGACGGCATGAGCGATTCGGCCAGCTTGGACAACGTGTTCGAGTTCCTGATGATGAGCGGACTCTCGTTGCCACAGGCCATGGCTATCCTGGTGCCTGAGAGTTTTAACGATAAGAACCCTATTTCAGAAGATTTGAAAGCCTTCTACGAATATCACTCTATCCTGATGGAGCCGTGGGACGGCCCTGCCGCACTGCTGTTTAGCGATGGTCGCTACGCAGGCGGAATGCTCGACCGTAACGGCCTGCGCCCCAGCCGCTACACCATCACCAAGCAAGGTATGATGGTGGTAGCCTCTGAGGTGGGTGTGATGGACTTTGAGCCCGGCGACGTGGTATCAAAGGGACGCCTGCAGCCAGGAAAGATCCTGCTGATTGATACGCAGGAAGGTAAGATCTACTACGATGGCGAGATTAAGGAGAAGCTGGCCAAGGCCCATCCTTACCGCGAGTGGCTGAATGAGAACCGCGTACAGCTGGAGAAGTTGAAGAGCGGACGTAAGGTTGACAACGGTGTGAGCGACTTGCAGCAGAAGCTGGTTACTTTCGGATTTGGTCAGGAGGATATCGACAAGACCATTATCCCTATGGCCACAGCCGGACAGGAGCCTGTAGCTGCGATGGGTAACGACACCCCGTTAGCAGTGATCTCAGACCGTCCACAGGTGCTATTCAACTATTTCCGTCAACAGTTTGCGCAGGTGACCAACCCTGCCATCGACCCTATCCGCGAGGAACTTGTGATGAGTCTTACCGAATACATCGGTGCCGTGGGTACCAACATTCTTACCCCCGATGCATCGAACTGCAAGATGGTACGTTTGCCGCAGCCAGTTTTAACCAACACACAACTTGATATATTGTGCAACATCCGCTACAAGGGCTTTAACACCAAGAAGTTGCCTATCCTGTTCGAGATGGCGAAAGGCGAGGAAGGCCTGCGCCAGGCGCTTGACGACCTGTGCCACCAGGCCGAAGCCAGTGTAGATGAGGGTGTGAACTACATTATCCTGAGCGACCGAGATCTGGACGATACCCATGCCGCCATCCCCAGTCTGTTGGCTGTTTCTGCTGTCCACCACTACCTGATTAGTGTAGGTAAACGTGTGCAGACGGCGCTGATTGTGGAGAGCGGTGAGATCCGTGAGGTGATGCACGCTGCCCTGCTGTTAGGCTACGGTGCCAGCGCCCTGTGTCCTTACATGACCTTCGCCGTGCTCGATGATCTGGTGAAGCGTGGCAAGATCCAGGAGGAGTACGCCACCGCCGAGAAGAACTACATTAAGGCCGTGGATAAGGGTCTGAAGAAGATTATGAGTAAGATGGGTATCTCGACCATCCGCAGCTACCGCGGTGCCAAGATCTTTGAGAGCATCGGACTGAGCGAGGATATGCTGCGCCGCTACTTCGGTACCGAGGTAAGCACCATTGGTGGTGTAGGTCTGAAGGAGATCGCTCGCGATGCCATTGCATTACATGAGGCAGCCAAAGAGCAGACACTGTTGCAGAACCAGGGTCAGTTTGCTTGGCGCAAGGACGGTATCAAGCATGCCTGGAACCCCGAGACCATTGCCAAGTTGCAGTTGGCTACCCGTCAGGGTAACTACGATAAGTTTAAGCAGTGGGCTAAGCTGGTGGACGAGAAAGAATCGCCTATCTTTATTCGCGATTTCTTCGGTTTCAAGAAGGCTGCTAAACCAACCCCAATCGACGAGGTTGAAAGCGTAGAAAGCATTGTGAAGCATTTTGTTACAGGTGCCATGAGTTTCGGTGCCCTGAGCATCGAGGCCCATGAGGCACTGGCATTGGCGATGAATAAACTGGGTGCACGCTCGAACACTGGTGAGGGTGGTGAGGATAATGCCCGCTACCACACAGAGGTGGACGGTGTAAGCCTGAGCTCGAAGACCAAGCAGATTGCCAGTGGACGTTTCGGTGTAACCGCCGAATACCTGGTGAACGCTGAAGAGATACAGATTAAGGTGGCACAGGGTGCCAAGCCTGGTGAGGGTGGTCAGTTGCCTGGCTTTAAGGTTAACAAGATTATCGCCAAGACGCGTAATGCTATTCCTGGTATCTCGCTGATTTCGCCTCCACCTCATCACGACATCTATAGTATCGAGGACCTGGCACAGCTCATCTTCGACCTGAAGAATATCAACCCCACAGCTGCCGTCAGCGTAAAGTTGGTGGCCGAGAGCGGTGTAGGAACCATTGCCGCTGGTGTGGCTAAGGCTAAGGCCGACCTCATCGTTATCTCTGGTGCCGAGGGTGGTACTGGTGCCAGCCCTGCATCAAGTATGCGATTTGCAGGTATCAGTCCTGAGATCGGACTGGCCGAGACCCAGCAGACGCTGGTGATGAACGGCTTGCGTAACCAGGTTCGCCTGCAGACCGACGGACAGCTGAAGACTGCCAAGGACGTGATTATCATGGCGATGCTTGGTGCCGACGAGTTCTCGTTCGGAACACTGCCCCTGATAGTATTGGGCTGTGTGATGATGCGTAAGTGTAATACCAATACCTGTCCTATGGGTGTGGCTACTCAGAACCCCGAGTTGCGCAAGCACTTTGAGGGTCGCGCCGAGTACGTGGTTAACTTCTTTACCTTCCTGGCCGAGCAGGTACGCGAATACCTGAGTGAAATCGGTGTGAAGAGTCTGAAGGAGATTATCGGACACACCGAACTGATTGAGGTGAACACCGAGAACGCTACCGACAAGCAGAAGACTATCGACTTTGCGCGACTGCTGCACAAGCCTGCAACCGACAAGGTTGCGATTGAGCGAGATCAGAGTGATGCTCGCATCAACTCTGACGAGCGTGAGCAAGCTCGCCCGAAGGGCAGGGCTCTCTACTGGGATCGTGGCGCTTACACCAAGGTGACAGGCGTGAAGGACGAGGAGATGATTCGCGCTGCCCAGAAAGCCATCGAGAACCAGGAAGAGGTGACTCTCGACTATGCCATCAAGAATACCGACCGTGCCGTGGGTACCATGCTGAGTGGTGTGATAGCCCAGAAGTACGGCGAGGAAGGACTGCCCGACGGAACCATCAAGATTAAGTTCAAGGGCTCGGCTGGTCAGAGTTTCGGTGCCTTTGCCGTGAAGGGACTGGATTTGCGCCTCGAGGGCGAGACCAACGACTACTTTGGTAAGGGTCTTTCAGGCGGTCGCATCTCTATTCTGCCTCCTGCTCGTCGCAGCGACGACTTTAAGGCTGAAGAAAATATTATCGCAGGTAACACCGGACTTTACGGTGCTACATCGGGCGAACTCTATATAAATGGTAAGGTAGGCGAGCGCTTCGGAGTGCGTAACTCGGGTGCCATCGCTGTGATTGAAGGTGCCGGCGACCACTGCTGCGAGTATATGACTGGCGGACGTGTGGTTGTGCTGGGTAAGACAGGCCGTAACTTTGCTGCCGGTATGAGTGGTGGTGTGGCCTATGTTTACGACCCCGATCACACCTTCGACTACTTCTGTAATATGGACATGGTTGAGCTCTCGCTGGTTGAGGACTCAGTATCGCGTAAGGAACTCTTGGAGCTCATCCGTCAGCACTATCTGCACACGGGCTCGGCCTTCGCAGGTCGCATGCTCGATGACTGGCACCGCTACATCGAGGACTTCATCCAAGTAGTGCCTATCGAGTACAAACGCGTGCTCGAAGAGGAGAAGATGAAGAAGCTTCACGAGAAGATCGCTGATATCCAGCGCGACTATTAATCATTTAATGTTTAATCTTTAATGTTTAATGTATTAAGATGGGAAATCCAAAAGCATTTTTAGAGATACACCGCCAGGAGGCGGGTTACCGTCCGATTCACGATAGAATCCACGACTTTGGCGAGGTAGAGCAGACGCTCAACACGCGCGAACGCAAACTGCAGGCCAGCCGCTGCATGGACTGCGGCGTACCTTTCTGCCACTGGGCTTGTCCGCTGGGCAACAAAGCACCCGAGTGGAATGATGCCCTGTACAAAGGTGATTATGAATTGGCTTATCGTCTGCTGAATAGCACCAACCCCTTCCCCGAGTTCACAGGTCGTATCTGTCCTGCACTCTGCGAGAAGGCTTGCGTGCTGAACCGTTTTAACCATGAACCAACAACCAACCGCGAGGACGAGGCTGCCATCACCGAGATGGCATTCCAGGAGGGCTTTATCGTGCCAAAGACCGATATCGTTCGCAATGGTAAGAAGGTGGCCGTGATTGGTGCCGGTCCTGCTGGACTAGCTGCCGCCAACGACTTGAACCACATGGGATATACCGTTACCGTGTTTGAGAAAAACGAAGCTGCAGGCGGATTGCTGCGCTATGGTATTCCCAATTTTAAACTGAACAAGGCCGTTATCGATCGTCGACTGCGTCTACTGGAGCAGGAGGGCATCGAGTTTAAATATGGCGAGGCTGTAGAGGTGAACGATGCCTTTGCTAAGCAGTTTGATGCTGTGGTGATATCTACTGGTACACCTACTGCCCGCGATCTGAAGGCTCCTGGCCGCGAACTCAAGGGCGTACACTTTGCCCTCGACATGCTGTCGCAGCAGAACCGCGTGCTGGCGGGTATGGAATTCTCTAAGGATGAGCGCATAACAGCCAAGGGCAAGGATGTGTTGGTAATCGGTGGTGGTGATACTGGTAGCGACTGCATTGGTACAGCCCATCGTCAGGGTTGTAATAGCGTGACTCAGATTGAGATTATGCCTAAGCCCGTTGAGGGTCCCGAAGACCCACAGAACCCTTGGCCAGAGTGGCCTCGCACCTTAAAGACAACATCCAGTCATGAGGAGGGTTGCACCCGTCGCTGGAACATCAACACCCTGGAGTTCCTGGGAAAGGACGGTAAGTTGACTGGCGTAAAGGTTCAGGAAATTGACTGGAAGCCAAACCCAGAAGGTGGACGCCCCATTATGGTAGAAAAGGGCAAGCCCGAAATTATCAAGGCCGAGTTGGTACTGTTGGCAATGGGATTCCTGAAGCCCGAGCATCCCGCCTACCCAGAGAACGTCTTCGTTTGTGGCGATGCTGCTAACGGTGCATCATTAGTGGTTCGTGCGATGGCCAGCGGCAAACAGACGGCTGCAAAGGTAGCTGCCTATCTTCAATAATGTATCGGATGTGGCGACATGTCGCCACATCCGATACGCCCTTAGGGCGTTTTTGTAGTTTTATTCGACGAATATTCTGTATCTTTGCAGAAAAATAGGTCGAATGAAGAAATGTTTGCTTGCTATCATGCTTTTGGCAAGTCTTTGTGGCTGCGATCCTGGCGATGATCTGGAAGACAGATTGGCGGCCAGAACCGTCATCGTCTATATGGCGGCAGAGAATAATCTTACTAACTTCGCTTATAACGATCTGGAAGAGATGAAGGAGGGCTCGCGCTCACTTTCTGCAAATCAGAATCTGATTGTTTATGTCGACAGGGCCAATGCTTCGACTACGCCCTATCTGGCGCGTGTCAAGAATGGGGCGCTCGTCGATACGCTCTATATGCCCGAAGGCGTAGCAGCCGACCCTACCATTTTGAGGAATGTAGTGAGTAAGGCCAAACTGCTCTATCCTGCGCTTACGTACGGACTGGTGCTGTGGGGACATAGCTCGGGTTGGATTATCTCCGAAAACGAATATCCTGCCAATGCTGCCTCGCGGGCCTACGGCGGTTCTACGGGCAACAACTCTGCTTCGGGCAGTGGCCGCTACTGGATGAACATCCCCAAGATGAACCAGGCTCTTTTACAGGCGATGGGCACCGAACGGTTTGCTTTTATCTTGGCCGATTGCTGTAGCTTTGGCTGTATGGAAGTGGCACACGAACTCAGAAATGTGGCGAACTACGTGATAGGCTCGCCGGCCGAAGTGCCCGATGCTGGTGCACCGTTCCACCTGATTGTGCCTGCCATGTTCGAAAGCGGTGAACAGTGTTACCGCCACATCATCGACCAGTATTACGACTATTATCTCTCGGCCAACAAAGCGTATCCTAATACCTATTATAACCGCTCGCCGGGCGATCTTGTAGGCTTTAGTGTACCGTTGGCGGCTGTCAATACAGCCCAACTCGACTATCTGGCTACTGCTACATCAAGATTGCTCGATACCATAAAAGATAAAGTCAGTAATGGTGGCAGCCTGGATATTAATAACGCTGTTTTCTACGCTATCAACAATTCCTTTCGCTACTCTTATGATATGGTGGATGTGTTCAAGCGGAATACCGATGCTGCCGATTTCGAAGTGTGGCTGTCCGCCTTCCAACAGGCCGTACCTTACCATCGCCATTCCGCTAAATGGATGACGAATTCCTCTCAACTCATGACGCTCATGGATCATTTCGCCGACGATGCCGCCAGTTGTGGTGATGTAAGTATGTTCTTCCCCAGCAGCTATTACAGCCAGACCAGGCCCAATTGGAACCAGACTATCCAGCTATACCAGTGGAACGACGTCATCCGCTGGCAGCAGTACGGCTGGTAATTCTACTTAATCTATGAATTTATTGGCTGAGATTGGTCCAGAATATTCTGCGTGTCGCTCTACAATAGTTAGAAATGCTTGTTCTGCCTGTTTAGTAAATCGCAGTTCCATATTTTGTTAGTATCAGATCTTTTGCTTCTTGCATGACAACATCCCAAGGGGTGCCTTTGTCTTCTTCACTTTCTTTTTCTGCCGCATTAATACGGGCAATTGCCTCTTCATAAGTATCAGGTCCTATTAAGGGCATGTCATCCGTATCCTCATCAAAATCCATTAAGGCAACTTCCTCGTCAGAGTATGCTGTGCCTCCGATTGGCTCTTCTACCTTGTTCATCCAAATAGAATCTTCTTCTTCGAATATGGGATAATGCTTTTCTTCCATGTTTTTATCTTTCATTATTCTGCTGCAAAGATACGAAGATTTTTGTAATCGCGCAAGTTTTTGCGCGACTTTTTAAATAATCCTGCCTATTTATATAATGTACCCGTACTTATTTTATTTACATCATAAATATTCCTAAAAAGTAGGTATTCTTAGTTCCTATTGGCGAATAGGAAGAAGGATAATCGAATGCAAATATAGGAATTTTTTTAATACGAACCAAATGTTTTTAGATTTATTTTGCAATTTAGGGCCATTTTTTCTTGTATTGTCATCAAAATGCGTTAATTTGGTCTAATTGATGGAACCTTATCGAACAATCCATCAATTCTTATCATAGCAGCCACTTCATTGGTGGCTTTGGTTAGCTCAGCAATGCTGATTTCCTTAAGATAGAGTTCGGTGGTAAGTACGCTGGTATGTCCTAAACCTCTGGAAATCGCTGCAAGTGGCTCACCTCTCTTCAGGGCAAGCGATGCCCATGAATGACGCGCCACGTAGGATGTGATATGTACATTAAGCCCTGCTTTCTTCTCTATTATTGCCAACAATCGGTTATAACGACGAAGCAATCTGATGTATTGGTTATAACTGTCTGAGGGACTATCCGAGCGGATAAGTCCGAAAACGTAAGGTGAGTCTTTTCTCCCCAGATGATGGATGATATCGTTGAGCTTCTCAGTAATAGGGACTGTAACCATGACACCAGTCTTGCGACGGCGATAAGTGATGATGCCGTTCTTTATATTCTCCCATTTCAAGTATGCCAGGTCAATGAACGGCATGCCATTGGCAAGCAGACTGAACATGAAAATAGCTTGGGCCATGGCCAGGAGAGAACCAGGTTCGAATGATATTCGGCTGATTTTCTCAATATCATCTTCGTCGATTGCTCTTTTTGCCGTTTTCACTTTATTGGTATTGACATTGGCGAAAAGGGTTTCGCCTTCAAGACCCATGCGAACCATAAGTGCTCTCAAAGAGCGCAGGTACTCTCTGCAAGTGCTTTCACTGATACCCCTGCACTTGTTCCACTGATAATATTCCTCAATAAGATGTGGCGTAATGTCGCACATCCTCAAGTCGTCGCCCGTCATCCGCTTTAGTCCTCGACAGGCTGTCGTTTCGTTTATGATCGTACTTTCTGCCACTTTCCCTTTCCTTCGTTTTATCTCGGCCTCTGCAATCAGGAAAAATGGGCGCTTGTCTTTACGCAATGATCTCATTAATGTTTTCATCCCCATCATGGGGCTTATGATTACCTGATTTTCTCTACTCGTTGTTTTCATTTTACAATGCTTTTAAGAATTGAGGGCGCAAAGGTACAAAAAGGATTTGTATGAGCCAAATAAATGTGCTCCTATTCGCCAATAGGATTTGGGATTGAGATAGAAAGGTTAAAAAGTAGAAGAAAAAAGTAATTTGTTCATATGACGAAGTATATCTATGTATTATTAATGGTAATGGTGCTTGTGCTACCTTGCGGGGTGGTGCAAGCACAGCAACGAACTGATACATTGAGCATCCGTTATCGTCTTGATAGTATCCGCATCGACATGGGCTTTGCCAACAATGCCGAGGCTTGGTCTACCTTCGAGCGTAATTTCAATGAACATTATAAAGATGTATCCCCCAATTCTCTTCGCCTCGACATCTACAGCGGCGCTTCGCCCGAGGGTACAGGCGCCCATAACCGTTGGCTGGGCGAGAACCGCGGTCAGGCCATCCGCCGATTGGTTCGCCAGAAGTTGCCCGGTCGTGTGGGTTCCATCATCGTCCACAACGAGGCTGCCCGCTGGGATGCCTTTTACGAGTCGATAGCCGCCAGCGATGAGCCTTGGCGCGACGAGGTGCTGCGCATTCTCGACATGCCGGCCTCGGCCGATGAGAACCGTTGGGATCATCGTGAATATAAGCTGCGCGCCCTGCGAGGGGGAAGTATCTGGCCCATTCTACTGGATAAATATCTCTCACCCCTCCGCAGCGGTGCCACAGCTATCCTGTCGTGGGCGCCCCCCGCACGCGATACCTTGTATATCGCCTCCGACGGTCCGGCAGCGCCTAATCCGCCTTACCCCCCATATCCACCATATCCGCCTTATCCGGCTACATATCCCAACTGTCCTTATCCTTGTCCCAAGGAGCCGGTCGACAGTCCTGTTTTGGTTAAGCGTCAGCCCGTGGAGCGTTATCCGGTATGGATTCTGCGCAGCAATCTCCCATTGCTGGCCACGGGTACGCCCAACCTCCAGGCAGAGTTCCCCATCGGTCATAAAGACCGCTGGAGTGTCAATATCGAGGGTGTTTGGTCGTGGTGGACGTTCGCGTTCAACGATTTCGCCAACGAGATTATCTACGGCTCTTTGGAGTTGCGCTACTGGTTGGGTCAGCGGTGGAAGCACCATTCGCTCGACGGCTGGCATCTCGGTCTGGCCGTGGGTGGCGGCTATGGCGACCTGGAGTGGAAGAGTCGCGGTTTCCAGGGCGAGGTCTATTCCGCCTTTGTGAATATCGGTTGGCAGCGCCGTTTCGGTCGTCGTAAGCAGTGGGCTTTCGATGCCGGCATCGGTCTGGGCTTTGCCCATGTGCCCTGGCGTCGCTATACGGGTAGCCGCCTGTTCCCGATTGGTCGCGAGGAAGAGCATTCCGACCACCTGATGTGGCGCGAAACGGGCGTGAACAACTGGATTGGTACGCCCCACCTTAATATATCTCTGGGTTATGTGTTCCCGTTCCGCGATGCCCGTTGGCGCCGTATGAAGGCCTTGGAGCGCGATGCCGAGCGCAATGCCTACCTGCATTTCCGCGACAGTGTGAAGGCCCGTGAGCGTTATGAGCGCGACAGTATTAAAACATCAGATAAACTCCGTCTGCGCGAGATCGAGCTCCTGCCGCGCGCTGAGCGAAAGGAGGCTATGAACCAGTTTGAGAGCGAGTTGAAGTTGCGACAGGACAATGAACGGACGGCTCGGGCGCTCGCCAAGACAGAGGCCAAGCAGCGTAAGCAGCGCGAGCGCGAGGAGCGCATCCAGCACCGTCAGTTGGAGGCTGCCGACAAGGCGAAGCGTAAAGAGGAGCTCCGCTTAGAGCGCGAATATGCCAAGACGCCTGAAGGCAAGGCTGCCCTCGAAGAGAAGCGTGCCGAGCAGAAGGCGCAGCGTCAGGCCGAGAAGGTGGCTAAGAAGCAGGCCAGTGAAGCACAGCGTGCTGCTAAGAAACAGGCTAAGAAGGATGCTAAGTTGGAGCGTGTCCGCATGCGTATCGAACTGGAGCATCAGCGCAACCTCGAAGAGCTGCAGCGTAAGATGGAGAAGGCCGACGGCAAGTACAAGCGTGTCGATGGTGTAGAGTGGAAAGTTAAAAGTGAAAAGTAATTAGTGTATGAAGCTATCTGACATAATAAGAAATTTGAAATGCAAATTGTTCGCGTTGGCGGGTTGGGTGCTACTTGTGAGTGCCCTCCTGCTCACGGGCTGCGAACGCCGCGAGCTCTACGTTTATGGCGACGAGTTCCGCTCGGTTTACCTTGATGTCGACTGGAGCAACTACGTAGGTCACCGTCCCGACGGTATGACGTGCTGGTTCTACCCGGGCAATGGCAATGAGGCTGCGCCCTCGCGACATACCACCTCTGATACCGAGCATTACGAGCTTTACCTCTCGGGTGGTTTGTATCAGGGCATGGTGGTCGACTACTCCCCCGAGGAGTACGTGCGCCAGAAGTTCTGCGACATGGATCGCTTCAGCACCGCCCGCGTGGAGTTGACCGATGCCAGTGAACAGCCTGTTGATATCGACACCCTGCTGGTGCTCAACGACAGCGTCCGCCATGCGCTCGACTCGGTCGACACGCATATCTACCGCCGCTTGTATGGCGACTCGTGCTGGCATTACCAGTTGCCGCGTCGCAATCCTTCTACCGATTATTATATCGTTAGCAACAAACCCGAGTATATGACGCTCGACACCCTGCTCGACATGGATGTCAACCGTGGCGAGTATGGCGACTATATCCCCTGGAAGCGCGTCAACGACTACCAGAGCACGATCAAGATCTCGCATTTCGAGGCCAAGCCGGTGCCTGTTGTTTCGAAGATGCGTATCCGTGTGTTCGTGCGCGGTATTCAGTACCTCTGGCAGATGAAGGGCTCGATAGCCGGACTCTCCAACGGCTTCTACCTCGGTAGGATGGAGGATACCGAAACGCCCTGCGTCTTGGAACTTGACGACTGGAAATACGAGTTTATCAACGACTCGCTGGGTTATGTGTATACCACCTTCAACTGCTTCGGTGTGCGGCCGGAGACCATCCGCCGTAAGGTGCCCCTGCGCAGTGAGGAGGCCTACAAGGGCTACGGTCTGAAGAGCGATACCTGGGCCTTCAGCCGAGGCGTGTCGCGGGGCAATGACGACGACGAGTGGACCAACGAGCCTACCGACAGTATCTTCTGGCTCGACTGCGACTCGCTCGACCTGCGCCTGAACCTGCGGTTTATCCTGCGCGACCGTGCCCGAGTGATGGAGTATTCCTACGACGTGGGCGATCAGGTCGTATCATTCGACCCGCACCGGCAGTTGCGTATCGACCTTAACACCTACTTCTTCGGTACCAGCTATGGTCAGAAGGGTGAGAAGGGTGACAAGGGCGATCCTGGTGAACCGGGACCTCAGGGACCTCCGGGACCTCCGGGCGGTCATCCGCATCCCGATCCCCACGAGCCCGACTTCCCGTATGTCGACCCGTATTATGGTGCTGGCTTCGATGCCGTGGTGGAGCCTTGGCGCGAAGAACCGCCTATTGATATTGTGTTCTAAATATTTCGTATTGCTTTAATTTATAAATCATTAGACATGAGAACTGTTATTAAAACTGTGAATTGTAACCTCCTTAACCATAAGGGGAGTGCCGGCAGGAAGGTAAGCCGCCTGTCGCCCCTGGATCTTTTGTCTGTGATTCTGCTGACAGCCGCTTTCGTGTTCTCCGCATGTGCCGACGACCGTGGTGAAAGTAGTGTCGTCACCGAAGGCGTTGGTGCAGGCCAGCCCATTCTTTTCGCTACAGATGGGCTCGCGGCCAGCGCGACGACACGAACAGCTGTCGGCACCATCACCGACTATTCCGACCTTTGTAATGCGGGTTTTGGTGTGTTCGCAGCCAATACTGGTACGCATGACTATATCAGTAGCAGTTTTATGCCCGACTTTATGTATAACCAGCCGGTATCGTATAGCCTGCATAACGGTGTCTGGACCTATTCCCCCTTGAAATACTGGCCAAATGCCGATGAGGGCAGGGAGAGCCATCTTCATTTCTTTGCCTATGCACCCTTTAGTAAGGCCGACGGTTCAGACAAGGCATCGAAGTGTATTACATCCTTTTCTAACAATTTCGATATGGGCGACCCATGGCTTGTCTACCAGCTTGGCGGCGAGCGCGATAATTGGCAATCGGCCCAGGTCGACCTTCTCTACGCCTTCTCGAAAGACCAGCAGCGTAATAGTACAACACCTAAGGTGTCGCTCAGTTTCCGTCATGCCCTTGCTGGTGCAGGCGACCAGTTGACTGTCGTCACCGAGGATTCTCCAGTTCTGCAGGCGCGACTGAAGGCAGCGGCTGTAGCCGCAGGTAAAGAGGTGCGTCTTTTCCTCGAAAAGCTTACGCTGAACTATACCCTTCTGCGCAAAGGCCGACTGGTGCTCAATGGCAGCAGCTCGCCCAACTGGCAGTCGATAGATTCCGAGGATGCCACCGTTCATCGCGTTGTTTCCATCAGTCCGGCTTCCCGTTACGAGTTGGCACGGACCAACAGTACAGGAACACAGGTGATAAATACATCTTACCAGACTGACAACCTCGGTATCTTTTATATACCTATTGAGCAGAAGAACTGTCCGCAGAAAGTAGATATTACTGCTGAATACAGCATTGCCACGGGCGAGGATATCACCTACAATGGAGTGATGGGCACCACTATCGTCTTAGACGGAACGGCTGGCGATAACCAGAACTTCCGACTCAACTTCGGTGACAATGTAGTGATTAACAGTTCGGAGGACGTGAGTCTGTTCCTTCGTATTATGGATATTGCCGACCAGACGTATACTGGCAATGCACTAGAGCCGACTGTTATGGTGGTTAGCAGCGACGGACGCATCCTTACTGAAGGTTCCGACTATACACTGGCCTATGTCAATAATACGAATGCTGCCACTACAGAGGCAGTCAACCCGCCGACGGTCAGTGCCACGGGAGTAAACGACTATCAAGGCGGCATCGCCACCAGGAAATTTACGATCCTGAAAGCCACAGGAGCCGTCAACTTCCAAAATCAGGTTTATACCCTGACTACTGGTGCTACATATACCAATGTACTGTTGAATACTAAAGGCACAGCTGTGATGGTAGGCGATGGTGATACCGCCGACGTAGCAACGGTGAACTATGTGTCGAGTAATCCGAGCGTCGCCACCGTAAATGAGACTACCGGAGCGGTGACGGCCGTCACCGCTGGTAATGCTATCATTACGGTCTTCGTCACCGACAGTAGGAACTACACCTATCCCGTAAAGATGGCTAGTTATTATCTAACTGTTACGGCTCCATAATGATTTTTCTTATAACCACTTTATGGTTTATTTTAATATTAATTTAAACAGTTTTATTTATGAAAAAAAAGTATTTTTTTGCAGCAGCCATGGCAGCGATGCTAGCCAGCTGTTCTGAAAATTTTGAGCCTGAGAAGGTTAATGACCAGAGTCATGCTCCGGCCATAGCTGGTCAGACTCCAGTGTCATTTAGTGCCTACACTCAGCGTGGCATTACCCGTGGCGGTGTCACTGGCGTGTTGACAACCGACAAAATGAAGGATGTTAACGAAACAGAGGGGTTCTATAATGCTGGTTTCGGTGTGTTTGCCTACTACACCGATGCTGTTGACTACGATGGAAACACGAAGCCTAACTTCATGTACAACCAGCAGGTGACCTACGACAATACTAATGGAGCATGGACCTACACTCCGGTAAAGTATTGGCCAAACGAGTATGGAGACAATGCACAGAGCAATGATGTCGACAAGGTGACATTCTTCGCCTATGCGCCCTATTGGGCTTGCACCGATCCTGAGAAGGGTTCTGTGGCTCAGCCTACATGGGGTATTACAGGCTTCTCAAAGAACTCTGCTAACGGTGACCCGCTCGTACAGTACAAGGGTAACTTCAACCTGGGTCAGCAGGTAGACCTCTGCTGGGCTACGGTAGCTGCATCTCCTGACAATCAGTGGAACAGAATGGACGGTTCTACGCGTAATCTTACGGTTGGTCGTCCTTGGTACAACATGGAGCACCCCGCAGAAATCGACCAGAAGATGAAATTCCAGTTCAAACATGCGCTTGCACAGCTGAACATGCAGATTGACGTTGATGCCGACCTGCCATCACATAGCGACGATGCATCGTCAGGTGCCGACGCTACTGGTGGAAAGACGAAGGTTTACGTGCGTAGCGTCTCTTTCAGCGGTTTCTCTATGCAGGGTACACTGAACTTGAACAACACCACCACCAACCAGGCCAACTGGCTCTCTCTTGACGGTACGAAGATTCTCGACGAGTCGCCTATTATCCTCCTGCAGGATGGTCGTAAGAACGGTAAGGAGGGTGCAAAGGCTGATCCTAACGAGGTGAATCAGCTTAACACAAATATTATCTCCAACGACGATAATACAACCACTGGTGTAACAGGCGAGCTTCAGAATCTCTTTGCGATTCCCGCAGCATTTGCCGGTGCCCCTGCCGCAGACAAGCTGAAAATGCCAGCTTATGTAATCCCAGTGAACAATGAACCACTGTTTATCTCTATCACCTACGATGTAGAGACCGAGGATGCCAACTTGGCAGGTTATCTCTCTGACGGCAAGACCCACGGTTCGCGCGTAGAGAACAAGATTACACAGGAAGTTAAGTTCGACAATGGCGACACAGGTCTCAAGAGTGGTAACAGCTACTGCATCAAGCTCCATCTGGGACTTAACAGTGTGAAGTTCGATGTGGCCGTAGATGATTGGGACGATACCGCTATCAACGGCGAGGCATGGTTGCCAAGCAACACTGGTCAGGGCGTTTACAACCCGAACAACCCATTGACAATCGTTTCTGAGGGTGCTACCCCTGTAGGTAAGTCTGGTGCTGCAGCCGTTGCCTATACTATCGCAGGTCTGAACGAAACAACCAACCTGTTGAATCTCTCAGCAACAAAGATGAATACCTGGACTGTTCAGCAGAACGATGAGATTGTGGCTATTGCAGAATCAGCAACTCCTGCCCGTGCTGGTACACGCGATGATGCGCCTACTTGGATTACTGACGCAACACCAGTAAATTCTCAATATCTCAAGATTAAACCGCTGAAGAAGGGAACGGCTACTGTTCATGCTGTTGATGGTGAGGGCAACGAGTCTACTATCGTCATCACTGTTGATGCTTCATCAGTAACGGTCAAGGATATCACAAATAGTTCGGTTGGAACGAATGTAACATCTCTGACATTGTATAAGTTCGCAACTGTCAACGAGACAGAGTGGAAGAAGATCAAGGCTATTATCAACCAGGCTGCTACTGCAGAGACACCGGATGAACTGGCTGCCTCAGAAGCATTTAAACTTGCCGATGGTGGAGACAGCTTTGTTGAGATCGCTGACGGTGCCAATGCCGATGAAAAGGTCATTAAGCCTGTGGCTGTAGGATCTACCGAGCTTACTATTACAACAGAGGGCGGTGCTAAGACTACGATTGCCATCAACGTTGTAGAGCCTACCATTACTCTGAACAATACATCTCTTTATCAGAAGGCTACTGCTCCTATCATCAGCAGTAAACTTACTTGGACCCTTGCCCCCAACTCTGGCTACGATGTTGTAACCAAAGTTTATGAAGGAGAAAGTGAAATCGCGGCTGATAATACTTACTTCACTTGGGAACAGTCTACCGGAAAGGTTACACCAAAGGCTGACGGTACGGCAACTATTAAGTTCTACTTCGATGGTCATGACGAAGTACTGGCAGAGTGTCAGGTAAATGTTCAGAGTACAGATCCTGGTATTGCATATGCCGAAACGGGTGCAAAGGTAGTTGGTCGTTTCCTCGTAAGTGAAAATCAGAAGACTTATGCTTCAAAGGCTGAGGCAGAGCTTTGGGGTCATACACCTATTGCCATTGTAGCTTATGTTGGTAGCGGTGCCGATACCGATGCTACCTATAATAGTGCTTTGGCCCTTGCCATCAAGGATGTTCCAGGTACTTATATCTGGTCAAATAAGACAAACTTCAATTCTGCTGTTGCCCAATATACTACCTATAAGTATGAAGGTTCTGATGCCTATGCTGACATGGCTGGTATAGCAAATACCGCTCAGCTGAAGAGTGAGGCGAGTGATGAGGTGACAAATGAGGCTATCGATGCTATCGAAAACTTCGATTTGTCAGTACCTGAGAGTGGCACATCAGGATGGTTCATACCTACCGCTGGCCAGTGGAACCTGATTTTGAAGACACTTGTTCCCACAACTCTGAATTCATATAAAAATGGAGATGCTGATAAGGTAGCGTCGGACTATTGGACTGGAGATCATGCATTTGATGTTCCAGGTTGGGATAAATCAGGCGACGGTAAACAATGGCGAAATGACGGATATCTCGCTAACGGTACTGATGGTGTAAATGCTAAATTGAAGAAATTAGGTGTAGGTACAGTTCAGTCGGACGGCTATTGGTCGTCTACGGAGTGTAATAATACTAACGCGTGGGCCATGAACTTCAAGGGCGGCTTCATCAGCAATTACAATAAGTCGTATACCCGTTATGTTCGTCCTGTCCTCGCTTTCTAACCTCTTTGTCTCTTTGTCTCTTTAAAAATGCCGCTAAGCGGCCAAAGATGAAGGAAAAGGTAATTAGGACGGCCGTTTGTCAAGACGGCCGCTGAGAGCAACCCGAAACCCCAGCCCCTGCGTAAGCGGGGGCCAGGGTTGAGGGTTATCTTTTAAATATGTGTGAATAGAAATAACTGAGCAGATAATACAAAGATGACAGAAAAAGAAGTTCTCGACCTCCAGGAAAAGTCGGGCAATAAGGAGTTTTACCTAATGCTTGTTGGGAAGTTTTTTCTTGCTTACGGTCATGGCGCCTTTGCCTTGAGCCGAGGTACGGGTTACCGTGTGATGAGAAAACCGAGGAAAAACGGTTTCGTGCTCACCTGTGGATTCCCGATTGAAAAGTTCGACATGGTGCTTCTTCGTGTGCGCGACGCAGGAGGGCAGATAGAGCCCCTTGAACAGAAACTGTACCGGTTCAGCGGTCTTGACGGAACGCCCGATGAAAGGATGGTCTGCGAAACGCAACCAAAAGCGATTAGGGTGTCAGACCCTCCAGTAAAAAGTGTCGAGTCCTCTGAGCAAAGAGTGTCTGGTTGCGCGTCTGACTGGCTGGGGGAAGCGCTGCTCAGTTTCAATCTCTCGATGTCCACACCGTTGGACGCTATGAATTTTATCGGAAAACTGCAACAACGATTATTACATCACGATGACGCTGAAAAGGTGCAAGGGTCGGATGATCCTCAGAAGGATGACCCGGGTATCGCTTGCGAGAGTCCGTCTGGTCAAGGCTTGACGGAGTGAGCTGTATCTGTTTTGATAAGGGTCGCCGACTGGAACCATAAGCATCGCTTCGTCTGCCAATCCCAGAGGGCGCAGGTTCTAGTAGATACAATACTGGCGACAATATCAGTCGAACAACTATTGGTCGTCTACGGAGTATAATAATACTAACGCGTGGAACATGAACTTCAACAACGGCATCATCAACAACAACAATAAGTCGAATACCCGTTATGTTCGTCCTGTCCTCGCTTATCGGAACAATACCTGTAGAAGCGACGTCGTCGTTTTTATACAAACTCTAAATTATAATGGCACTGAGTGAAAATCTGCCTATTTATAAGGATGGCTATGATTTACTGGAGAGATTGACCGATCTGGCAGAGAACCTGCCTAAGTTCTACCGTTTCTCGTATGGTTACCGGATGATAGACACTTGTCTGGACTTGTTGGACTGGGTCTATCGTGCAAACAGTTCTATGGAAAAACGTCAGGAAATGCTGATAGAGTTGTTGTCTTACTACCGTAGGTTGCAGATGATGCTCCGCGTGTGCTTTCATCGCAAGGCTATCTCTTCCGGACGGTATGCAGAGTTGATATTGCTACTCGACTCCATAGGGAAGCAGGCAACGGCATGGAAGAACAGCACAGAAGTAAGAAATGATGAGTGAAGGATATTTGTTCGGGCCTGAAGAAATGGGCGGAGTGAGTCTGGCGGAACTGATTGAGGCCTATTACGATTGTCGTCACAATAAGCGCAATACTCTCAACCAACTGGCGTTCGAGATGGATTATGAACGGCAACTGATAGACCTGTGGCATGAGATCAATGAGCACCGTTACGTGCCCCATCGGTCGATAGCGTTCGTTGTGGAGCACCCTGTGAAACGTGAGATATTTGCCGCCGACTTCCGTGACCGTGTGGTGCATCACCTCATCGCCAGGCGCATCTCTCCGTTGCTGGAAAGACAGTTTCTTACTGACAGCTATTCTACTCAGAAGGGAAAGGGTACACTCTTCGGCATACAGCGTGTGGAGCAGCATATACGCAACTGCTCTGATAACTATACGCGCGACTGCTGGGTCATGAAACTCGACATACAGGGTTTCTTCATGTCAATAGACAAGAAAATGCTTTTCGATTGTGTGCGGAGTTTCCTGGAACCGCGTTATCCAAAGGAAGACCTGCCTATGCTGCTTTACTTGCTCAAGGAAACCATCTTCAACCGGCCCGAGAAGAACTGCATCAGGAAGGTGCCTCCGTCGCGCTGGCTTGGTCTGCCGCGCAACAAGAGCCTGTTCGGTTCAGACGGCAAACGGGGCCTGCCCATCGGCAACCTGACGAGCCAGTTGCTTACCTTGCTTTTCTTAGACCCGCTTGATCATCTGGTGACAGAGGAGTGGGGCTACCCTCACTATGGAAGATATGTTGACGACTCTGTAACGGCCGACGTGTCGAAGGAACGCCTGTTGGAGCTGAAAGAAAAGATAGACGAATGGCTGAAGAGCCATGGTCTGAACCTTCATCCAAAGAAGATGTATCTACAGCACTGTTCTAAAGGTGTGAACTTCATTGGGGCTTCCATCAAACCCGGAAGGAAATACCTGGCGCGACGATCGCAAGGAAGGCTGTTCTGCAAGATTCACCATTACAACGAACTGTTGGCCGGCGATGAGCATGTCAGTAAGAAAGATATCTTCGGAATGGTGTCGTCGATGAACAGCTATCTGGGCATGATGCGTCATTATAATTCTCACCGGCTGTTTCATAAGGTGATGAGCAGGATATCGCCCGAATGGTATCGCTACGTGTACTTCTCATGTCACGGCCGCAAGGTGAAACTAGTCGCAAAAGTGATATAGATATGGAACTCAAAAGATATGCTTTTATCATCATCATCCTGTTGCTGACATCGATGACCGTCGGTGCCCAGCGGCGGTATGACTGTATGGCAAACCTCGATAGGCGCAACGCTTCGACGCGGGGTATGCTTGGTTACCCGCGACAGGACTGGGACTCTGAGCAGACCTACCGTCAGTTGGTAGTGCTCATTGCGTTTTCTGACTGCGCGTTCAGCATGGACGATCCTGCCGCACATTACAACCGAATCCTTAACGAGCAGGGCTATAACGAAGGGGCCGGGCCCGGGTCGATGGCGGATTATTTCCGCGACCAGTCGGGCGGGCGCTTCAACCTGCAGTTCGATGTGTACGGACCCGTCTGTATTGATGATACCGTCCGTCTGAAAAACGACTATTACGGTTCTGCGCGCGTGAAAAAAGCCCTGCAGCTGTTTGCAGAACAGACTGAAGGCGACTTCAGTCCTTACGACTGGGACGGCGACGGGCGTATCGATCAGGTAATCTGTATCGCCGCCGGTTATTCTGGCAATCAAGTGAGCGGCTATGTATGGCCGAGCACCGGCAGCACCTATGTCGAGATGAGCGACGGCACGAAAGTTAACACCTATTCCCTGAGCTCGGAACTGTGGAGCGACGGTACGCCCTGCGGCATCGGCACCATCTGTCATGAGTTCTCCCACTGTCTCGGTCTGCCCGACCTCTATCCGCTGGGTTCAAGTACCCTGCCCTTCTCCGTGGTCGACGAGTGGGACTTGATGGACGGTGGCAACCTGACTGGTAAAGGCTGGTGTCCGCCTAACTACTCGGCCCTCGAAAAGATGCTCCTCGGCTGGTACGAGCCCCTGGAGCTTACGTCGGAAACAGCGGTCATTGGCATGAAACCGGTAAGCGAGGGTGGGGAGGCATACCTCATACGTCATCCCTCGCAGCCCGATGAGTACTACCTGCTGGAGAACCGTCGGCAGGAGGGTTGGGACTACGGTCTGCCCGGCGAGGGGCTGCTTATCTTCTATGTAGACTATGACCGCGAGCTATGGAGCAACAACATGGTGAACAGCAATATGAACCACTACCGCTACGACCTCGTGCATGCCGACAACCGCGACTACCGCAGCTGGGACCCTGCCGACAACGGGCGCGACATGAGCAAATACACCATGGCCGGCTGTCTGCGTAACCGCTACCTCAGCACCTCGGCCTATCCGTTTGTATCCGATTCGCTCGGCATCGCGAACCGCGAGCTGACAGCCACATCGGTACCAGCCAGTATCATATCAAATAAACCGATTACAAACATACAACAATACACCGACGGCTCCATCGCCTTCGATGTGATGAAGACCGACACCCCTATCAGTCAGCCTGCTCAGGGCGACGCCACCGGTGCGGAAACTTATTATGACCTCAGCGGTCGCCGTCTGACGGCGCCACCGTCGCGAGGCACCCTATATTTCAGCAAATCAGCACACGGGGGCAGATCCTCTGTGCGAAAACATATCAAAACAGATAGATGATAGTCAAGCGAAAAATCTCCACATGGTTCCTGTCGGCGCTGCTACTCGTGGCGTGCGGCAGAGGTGGCGACTGCGCCGACAGCAGGGAGCAGCCGTGGCTGTTATCCTTAGTTATCCTTACGCTGATAATCGCTTTCCTGATGACCTATATGCTTATCCGCCGTCGCGAGGCCCATAGGCTGAATGTAGCCTATGGCCTGCTGAAAGAACGGAATGACGAGCTGGAGATAGCCAACCAGAAGGCAGAGGAGTCATCGCGCATGAAGACGAAGTTTATCCAGCAGATAAGCCACGAGATACGCACGCCGCTGAACATCCTGTCAGGGTTTACCCAGATCGTGACCACCCCGGGTATGGAATTCTCCGACGAGGAGAAGGCCGACATGAACCGCCGTATTACGATGAATACCAACCGCATCACGCAACTCGTGAATAAGATGCTCGAGTTGAGTGAGGCGAGTGCCCAAATGGTGATAGAGCGTAATGACAGCGTAACGGTAGAGGAGCTAACCGCCGCTGCCATCGACATGTCGGGTATTACCTCGGCGCGACACCTCCACTTCGACATCATCGCAGGCATCCCACACGACATGCGCATTACTACCAACCGGCGCTATGCGGTAAAGGCCCTGGCCATGCTGCTCGACAATGCGAAGAAATTCACCCACGAGCCCTGCGACAGCGATAACCTGATAGGGGAGATACCCGAAAAACTGCAACAGGTGAGGCTTATCGTGGATGCTCCCGACGCGATGGTGCGTTTTACCATAGAGGATACGGGCTGCGGCGTACCGCCTGAGGAGGCAGAGCATATCTTCGAGGAGTTCGTGCAGCTGGACGAGTTCTACGAGGGGACGGGCATTGGTCTTTCCGTAGCGCGCAGTATCGCCCGCCGACTGGGTGGCGACGTGACGCTTGATACCAGCTATACCGGCGGGGCCAGGTTTATCATGACATTAATAATTAAATAAAGTTTTGCGTTATGTATAAAAGATTCTTTTTTGTTCTGAGTCTGCTGGGGGCTGTCGTAGCGTCGGCGGCCGCCGCAGACGGTACGCCTTTCTTCGTACCCCACTGGTACGTAAAGGCACAGGGCGGCGCTGCCGTCGATGTAGGTGAAGCCAATTTTACAGAGCTGGTATCGCCAGCCCTGCAACTCTCGGCAGGTTACCGGTTTACAGAGTATTTTGCCCTGCGCGGCAGCGTGAGTGGCCTCTGGGCGCGTAACCGCTATGCCTACCCCGAGGCAGCCTACAAATGGAACTTTGTACAACCCGCCCTTGAGGTAGAGTTTAACCTAACCTCGCTGTTGCTTGGGAGTAACCCCGAGCGGCGCACCTACGCTTATGCTTTCCTCGGCGGCGGTGCGGCCTACTCGTGGGGCAACGGCGAGGCCGTAAAAGCCAACCAGCGCTACGGCGTAGACTTCCAGAAACTGTGGAACGGTTCGCGCTATCATGCAGTGGTTCGTGGCGGCCTGGGGCTCGACTATGCCGTAACCGACAATATCGCCATCGGTGCGGAAATCGGGGCTAACATGCTGCCCGACCACTTTAATTCGAAGAAGGGTCGCGGCGACAACCGCGACTGGCACTTCACCGGACTGGTGGGCGTGCGCTTTACCATCGGCAAGAGCCACGGGCGCACGGAACGTGTGGTAGAGGCTCCCGCGCCCGTACAGGCCGTGACGCGTACTGCACCCGACACCGTGTTTGTCGACGTGCCCGTAGAGAAACTGTCGTTTAACGTGAACATCTTCTTCATCATCAACCGCAGCGATATCCGCGCCAACCAGATGCAGAAGCTGAGCAGGCTCATAGCCTACCTCGATGCCCACCCAAAGGCGTTCGTACGCCTGTCGGGCTATGCCGACCGCGACACGGGTAACCCAACCATCAACATGCGCCTCTCGCGTGAGCGTGCCGCTGCCGTGTCGCAGTATCTGCAGGATGCCGGCATTCAGGAATGGCGTATCCGCAGGTTTGCCAAGGGCGACCGCGTACAACCCTTCGACGTGCCGCAGGACAACCGCGTATGCATCTGCTACGTGTACGACCCCGATCACCCCGAACGCATAGATAACTGGTACTAATTTAAAACAAATAAAAACAATGAAAACAAAAGAAGACATTAAGAGAAACAGATTTCTCTGGATTTTAGTAGGAGCCATGTTCCTGTTGGGCGGCTTGCACACCGCTTGTACCGACTATCAGGATGAGATAGATGCACTCGACTACCGTGTAACGCAGCTCGAAGAACTGGTAGACCGTATCAACACCAATATCGAGGCCATGAAGGCCATCGTAGGTGCGATAGGGGATGCCGATTATATCACCGGTGTGAAAGAAACGCCCAACGGCTACATCATCAATTTTGCCAAGGCGGGTATTGTTGAGATAAAGGACGGTGTAGACGGCAAGGACGGTAAGGATGCCGAGGTGCCCGAGATCGACGTGGCCAAGGGACCCGACGGCAACTGGTACTGGATTATAAACGGTGAGCCTATTACGGGCGAAGACGGACAGGTGATCCGCGTAAACGGCAAGGACGGTAAGGACGGCAAGGATGCCGTATCGCCACAGGTGCGCATCAATCCCGATAACAGCGAGTGGGAGATATCGACCGACGGCGGTAAGACGTGGATAGCGACAGGCTCTTCGGCAAAGGGTCGCGACGGTAAGGACGGTACCAACGGTAAGGACGGAACGAACGGAAAAGACGCCAACGAGTTCTTCCTGAAGGTAACCTACAGTGTAGAAGAAGGCCTGGAATACATGGTGATCACAACAAAGAGCGGACAGACGTTCAGAATACCGATTGTAAAATAATGAGCACGATGAAAAAGATAAATTACGGTTTACATGCCTTGTTGCTGAGCTGTATGGTCTACGCGGCCTGCGACAAGTTTAACTACGTCGACGACCTCAGGTCGCTCGGCGGTAGGGTAGAGTGGCTCGAAACCATGACCCTCCAGGTAAACGAGGGTGTGGTAACGCTGAAAGAGCTGATTGCCCAAGTTGAGAAAAACGGCTATATCACCCAGATGGAGGAAGACCAGTACGGTAATCATATCATTACCTTCAACAATGGCTCGAAGGTTACCATCCGCGACGGCCGACAGGGTCAAGACGGGCGCGACGGTACCGAGGCCACGTTGCAACTAAGTGTGAAAAAAGGTACCGACGGGTATTATTACTGGATACTGAACGGTGACTGGCTGCTCGACAAAAATGGCGAACGCATACCGGCCAGTGCCATCGACGGCAAGGATGGTTCTGACGGTAAGACGGCCACCGCCACGGTTCCCAAGACGCGTATCAATCCCGATACGCGCCACTGGGAGATATCGACCGACGGCGGCGAGACCTGGACCGACACGGGCAGCAGTGCCGACGGTAAGGACGGCAAGAACGGTACTGACGGTAAGGACGGTACCGACGGAGCCAGCGATCTCTTCCTCCGTATCGAAGAGTCCCCCGACGGACAGTCGATTACCTTCGTACTGAGCGACGGGCGCACCTTTAAAGTTCCTATCTTCTAAGTTAAGAGTTGAAATGGAAAAAGAAAAGAATGATTGGCGGTTTCTGTGTGTAGCGATGGCGGAAATTCGAGAGTCGCTGCAGTTGGCCACAAGCTACAGTTATCTGCTCAATAACGATGAGTATCATCCGACGATGGCCAGCGACGAACGCAAGTACGCCCTCGACCATCTGGATGATACCCTCTGGCTGATAGAATCGCAACTTGGCAGACTGTCGGACCTGGCGTATTACAGCAGCATGGAGAAACTGGAATACAGCGACAGAATACTGTTAAACCGCTTGTGTCGTGACCTGGCTAATGATCAGGATGTGAAGGTGATCTTCGAGACCGACATCCCCGATTATTACGCCATCAAAACCAACGAAGAGGCGCTTTCCAAGATCGTATCCACGCTATTAGATCAAGCCGTTTACCGCGTACTCAACCGACGGACGAACCGACGGGCGCAACAGGTGACGCTCACTGTGACAGAACGCGGCGAGGAAGGGAAACTGACCTTCGTCGTGACCGACACCGGCGATGTGGCGTCGCGCGAAGACGACATCACTACATTCGACCCGCCCACGGAGAAACCAAGTAATTCCACTATGAAAGCTGTAGGTTATTGTAATTGCAAACTCATGGTTGATCTGCTGGGCGGGTTTATTTATATCGATCCTAAATATCGCGAAGGCCGCCGCGTCGTCTTTGATATCGCACTAAAATAAGAAAAAAGATGGATGATATAAGAAAAGAACTGCACATTGGTGCATGTATCAAGGCTGAACTGGAACAGCAGGGCAAAACCACCGTGTGGCTAGCCGAGAAGTTGGGCTATAATCGTACCAGTGTCTATAAACTGTATAATAACCCAACACTCGACTCGGGTCTGCTGTTTCGCGTCAGCTGTATCATGCACTTCGATTTCTTCAAACTCTATACCAAAAAACTGAGAGGATAGCATCATCACGACGCAATCCTCTCTTCTTACGATGTGTTTTCATGAATAATGTTTATTACTACCATATATGCAAAGATATCTTAAGCTCCGCAAAGATAACACTTTTTTATGATGTAGTATTTTTTTTTGTGTATCGGATGTGGCGACATGTGTTCATATCCGATACACAATCGTTCTCTTTCTTTCAGAAAATAGCCTTACCTTTGCAGTACTAACCTTTGACCTTTGCTGACTATCTGATAACTATCAACCTTTACCGGCCTTAGCACTTTTGCTATGGTTTGGCCGACCGCCCATGGGGCAGTGGAAAACCAAACCATTGGCAAATATATGAAAAAGACAACTAAAAATGATTGTAGGGCTCTAGGAGCCAAGCAACTGGTGGTTGCACTGATTGACCTCCACATCCGTCAACTTCAGGCGGCTATTCGTGAACAACAGGCTGTGGTGAAACAACTCAAGATGCAGCGCGACGCCATCACGGCATCCCACAAGAAAAAACGACGACGAAAACCTTATGATGCTGACACACCGCTATGGAAACTCATAAAATTAGAACACGAAAGTGGATTTAAGACTATGATAACCGAATGGCAAAAATACACAACTGACACCATCAACCCGTATAAAACTTCTTATTTCAACTTTTCAAATTTCCAAACCATCCGACTGGTATATATCGCACTGGCCCGATTCCTGCACATCGATTGCCGGGAAATCAACGTAAAGCCAATGGCGTTTTATCGTTATCTGTCCTTACATTCGAATCTTGGTTCTGAAGTAACCATCAAGACCGGACTGTGCCGCGCCAGAAAGTGGTTACAAGAAAATGACATCCACCGGAAATAGCCTGTAGCAAAGGATTAGAGAACGGTTTTAACCATAAAAGTGGTTACACGTACCGGGCATTAATGCTTGGAACATTATCCCCTTTTCTCTATCTTTGCCGCAGCGTTTATAACAGAATATTTTATGGCAAAGAAAAAGAAAGATTCTGCTGCGACCGAAGAGGGCGGCGATAAGGAACACAAGAAAAACTGGCGCGAAACGCGGGCCTCGTCACAGGATATCCTGAAATTCCTGAACGACAATATTATCCTGCGCCAGAATGTGATCACGGGAAGACCGGAGTTCCGCGTGCCTGAGGAGGATGAGTTCGAGGCACTCGGCATGGTGTATCCTACAGGGTTAACGCCACTTGAAGAGTGGCGTTCGCCCACGGAATGGTACGAGGTAAACGACCGCCTGATCAACACGCTGTGGAATATGTTGTCGGCACAGAAAGACGTGAGCGAGAAGCATATCCGCCAAGTGATCAATTCCGATTACGTGAAACTCTATAATCCCTTCATCCGCTACCTCAGTAACTTGCCGCCTTGGGATGAGAATACCAATCCCATCCTCGACCTGTCGATGACGGTCAGCGTGAAAGGCGGCACTGACGAACAGATGCTGTTCTACTTCTGTCTGAGGAAATGGCTCGTGGCGATGATAGCGGGGTGGATTAACGAAAAGGTGGTAAACCAGGAGATTCTGGTGTTCGTAGGGCGCCAAGGCATTTATAAAACCACCTGGTTCAATGCACTTCTGCCCCCGGCACTGAAGAGCTATTTCCACTCTAACACCAGCTTCGGCAATATGACGAAGGATGAGGTGCTGAAGTTGTCGCAGTACGGCCTGATTTGTTGCGAGGAGCTCGACACGATGAAACCTGCGGAGATGAACCGTCTGAAATGGGCTGTGACGACGACCGTTACCGACGAGCGTGCGGCCTATGCCCATTTCTCAGAACGACGCAAACACATCGCCAGCTACTGCGGTACGGGCAATAACATCCGCTTCATTGATGACGATACAGGCACGCGCCGATGGCTGCCCTTCGAGGTGGAGAACATCCGTTCGCCATGGGAATTCCCCTTCGACCACGATGCTGTCTTCGCCCAAGCCTATGCGCTCTATAAGAAGGGTTTCCAGTACTGGTTCGACGATAAGGAACTGGCACTGTTGGCGCGCCATAACCAGCGTTTCGAGGTAGCGAAGGTGGAACACGACCTTATCAGCACGTTCTATCGTCTGCCTATAAAGGAGGAGAAAGGGGAATTTGTCAGCTCCGGAGAAATACTGCAGACCATCGGTGGCTTGCTGACGCATCGGCTTACCGTCAACAAACTGGGTAGGGCAATGACAGCCCTGGGCTTTGAGAGCGTACGTTCTCACGGCAGGCGAGGCTATACAGTAGTGGCTTATAAGCCCGACGAGATTGATGCCAACAGGAAAAGGCTGGCCAGCGATGCGGAGCCCGATGAGGGAGCCTATACCGTGGGTATTGAAGAGCTGCTTGACACAAATGACACATTATTTTAAGACTTCCTCGTGCGTACCGCGCACACGCCTATACAGTACGCGCGAGAATTTTAATTTTTAATCTGTCATTCCGTCATTCTGTAATGTTTAATCTTTAATCTTTCGCTCGAGCTTGCTCGCTTTTACAAAGCTTTAGCGACTAAAAGAATCTTTAATGTTTAATGTATATGAAAGCAATGACAAGACAACAATTAGCCGAAAGGGCTGGGGTGACTACCAGAACATTGAGTAACTGGATGCTGCCACACAGACGAATCCTCAAGAAAATGGGCATGCGCCCTCATCAGATCCTGCCTCCCAACGTTGTAGCCTGGCTCGCCGAACGGTTCAGCATCGACATTTAGATGGGCTTCTGGGCATGTTTGCGAAAGGATGGGTAAGGATAGGAAAGAATGGGAAAACGAGTTTCAAGGATGTTGTATCTTTGTAAACGGTAAGGGAACCAAGTCAAAGAGATGCCTTCCGTAGGTGATGGAGATGCCTTCCTTGAGTGACGCAGATATCTTCCATAGGGGGTAAGGAGATATCGGAACGACCGAAAGGAGATACTCGCATAAGCCAAAGGAGATACTCGAACGACCCACAGTTGACCCGACCCAAAAAAATGTTTAATTTTAAATGTTTCAATCATGAGTCAGAAGTACATTAAGACACAGAACAAGAACAACCAGTCGGCCGCCTACGGCAAGTATTATGCCCAGGCCGTGTACGACACCAAGTTTATCGAGACCGAGGAGCTGGCATCGTTTATCCAGACACAGGCCTCAGTGAAGAAAAGCGACATCATCGCTGTGCTGCAGGAGTTGGGCGAGGCCATGAAGCACTTCTTCGAGTTGGGACAGAAGATCCACCTGAAGGGCATCGGTATCTTCAAGGTAGGTTTCTCCGCCATCGGCGTGACGAAGAAGGAGGACTGCTCGGCAGCCACCATCACCACACGCCGCGTGCTGTTCCAGCCTGAGACCGAGCGCGTCGTCGTAGGTCAGGAGAAGAAGGAGGATGGCTCCATCAAACAGAAGTACGTCATTGCCAAGACGCTGATTAAGGATGTGGTGTTTGAGGAAACCCACGATAACACCATGAACCTGGAGCCTGAGAATGGTTCTACCTCTTCGAACGGCTCAGGATCCGAGGGCGGTCAGAATGGCGGTAGCACCCTTGACCCCCCCACGATCAGCGGTAAGACCTCGTTCACGGATTCGACCACGGTGAGCTTGAGCGGTCCTGACGGCGCAGATATCTACTACACCCTCGACGGCAGCACACCTACGGCTGAGAGTACGATGTATACTGAGGAGTTCGGCCTGAGCGATACCACGACCGTGAAGGCTATAGCCATTCTGAATGGGGTTTCGAGTGAAGTCGCTTCGAAGACGTTCACAAAGATTTAAAATTTGAAAGCAAAATGATGAAGTTCAGTAAATCAACCGTTGGTAAGATTATCAAGTTTCTGGTGGCTGTAGGGTCACTGGTGGTGTCAACCTTCTTTGTCCAGGCATGCGCACTATAACCTTGATAGTAATCCATTGTTCTGCAGTAAAGCCCGACCAGATGAGTTCTGCCGCCCAGATAGATACGTGGCATCGCCAGCGAGGTTTTCACCTCGGCATCGGCTACCACTACGTGATCCGTCGTGACGGAAGTATAGAAAAAGGTAGGCCGGAATGGCTGATTGGTGCCCACTGCATGAACCACAATGCCCACTCGATAGGCATCTGTTATGAGGGTGGGCTCGATATCCGAGGTGATCCTGCCGATACACGTACAGAGGCGCAGAAGACTGCGATGCGACAGTTGCTCGAAGACCTGCACGAGCGCTACCCCCGCGCTCTCATTCTAGGTCATCATGACCTGAACCCCCACAAGGCCTGTCCTTGCATCCCCAATGTCGCCCGCGAATACGCCGACCTGCAACCCAAATGAAAAGACCGCGTCATCCCGACGCGGCCCTTTGTGTTAAAAAAACTATTATATGAAGACGTTGCTTTCGCAACGCTTGGTAAAAAAACACTATGACACGCTTGTCTGATTTGTATTTCACGACTGCAAAGGTAATGCTTTTTTTCTAATGTAGCTACGCTCCAATGTATCGGATATGGAAACATGTCGCCACATCCGATACGCAAAAGTTGCCTATCTTAAAGAAAAAAGAGATACTTTTGTCGTTAAAATAGAATGGTAAGGCATGAGATATAATAAATGTATGTTTATAACAGCCCTGATAGCGATAACCTGCTTATCGGTTTTTTCTTGCAGCGTTAGCAAGGAGGATCCGGTAGATGATACAGGTACAGGGATTGGTGTACACCACATTGACGTGCATTTTGCAACCGACAAGAAGGCAGGCATCAATACATTTTGTACCTTTAAGGCCACAGCGCCCGACGGAAAAACGGTGCAACTCTATGAGAATAGGAAGAAAGTTTCCGAGTCGGCCGATTCGAAGCGATGGAATGTAGAAGATATGCGCGATCTGTCGGTTGATTCCGAGAACGGATGCAGCAGCATGGAACTGAATATCCAGATAAACGGCAAGGATATGGTGCCTCTAACTTCTGATGTGACGGTCACAATTGTAGGCTACGTGAACAACAAGCGCATAAAGAGTCAGGTAGAGACGATTCCTGCCGGGATGAAACTGATGAAAATAGAGTTTAACACTGGTCATAAAGAAATTCATAATGCACTTTTAATATAGATTCATACATAAGTTTTGCGCACAGAAGGGACGGTTCTTTCTGTGCACTCCCGATGCGGCCCTCCCTAGTGCACTATACTCCTCGGATAATACCGAAGCTGATACCTGTCAGTCTGACAAGTTGGCGAATGCTTGCGCCATAATCTTTCAGTTGGCGCAACACGTTATCGCGCTGGTCTTTCGGGAAATGCTGGATATCCTGTAGGCTGCAGATGCCAATGGACTGAGAAAAACTTCGCACTTCATCGTCACTAAGTCTAACTGATGCGTTACAGTCGAAGTCAAGTATTCTCAGAGATTTGGGTAGAGGGTCGTTGATCAGGGCGAGCAGTTCTTCTCGGGGAATCCGGTTCAGAACGTGTTGGATTGTACACACAGGCATGCTACAAATTGTTTTGCCTTCGTATTCTATCCAACTGCTCCAAGTGTAATCGCTTACATGATTGACGATACCCGCTGCGACGGGATTCTGATGGATGTATCGTAGTAGCGTAATAAAGTAGGCCATGTCGTTGACTGGCTCACTTTTATAGCGGTCTTGGAAAAGATGTCCTTTGTGCTGATAACTGTGATTAAAGTGGATAGCATAAGCAATACCTATACTCCTGATAATTGCAGCGATACCTTCCTGCCCCTCTCTGATAAGGAGATGTACATGGTTGGACATCAGGCAATAGGCATAAATGGTACAGCGAGGGGGTAGTAGGTGACCGAATTCGTCTTTGGGGTGGACGGTTTGATCAAGCAGTCTGATAAACTTCCAATAGTCCTCCGGGACTTCGAAGATATTCTGCTGATTGATACCCCTTAGCATCACGTGATAGATGCCTGTTCCGCTGGTTTGTCTTGATTGTCGTGGCATAGTGATTAGAATTTAAAATTATATTTCTGCGGCAAAGGTACGAAGAAAAATCGTAACCGCCAAAAGATTCTAAGAAAAACTGCACAGAAAGAACCGTCCCTTCTGTGTTTGTGTTTTCTGTGTTTCTTCTGTGTTTCTTGATATTCCACAACTCATGCTATATTTTGTATCTGATGTGGCGACATGTGTCCGCATCCGATACATAGGAATGTAACTACATTAGAAAAATAGCCTTACCTTTGCAGCAAGAATATAATCCCTAAAATCCGCAGATAATTTTTCGATTGTCTGATTTAGTCCTTGCTTATGATGATTCTGTCTGACTCTGGGCTTAGAAACGCTTGAGCTTGACTTGTATGCAGACACCTTCCCCTTACCCCGTA
>Ga0310695_10000879_pt1 | contig 73589 bp, 56 predicted proteins | sample RumenRJG_04DNA_FD_203882 | JGI IMG/M metagenome (GOLD analysis project Ga0310695, IMG submission 203882) | Bovine rumen microbial communities from Lethbridge, Alberta, Canada - RJG_04 (v2) (version 2) | ecosystem: Host-associated > Mammals > Digestive system > Stomach > Rumen | place: Canada... | reverse complement strand
AATTCAATAATTTTGGCACGGGGGGGGGGACCCGATGTCCAAAACCTTGCGGGATTGGCGTTCCGCGGACGGACAAAATATGGTAAACTAGCAGCTGTCATGCGCGACATCGAACTTCTCGCCCCCGCCGGCTCATTCGAGACGGCCCTCGCCGCCTTCCAGGCCGGCGCGGACGCCGTGTACCTCGGCCTCGACGCCTTCTCCGCGCGCGCCGAGGCCGTGAACCTCTCCGTCGCACAGCTGCGCGACCTCCTCGCCTGGGCGCGCCCGCGGGACCGCAAGGTCTACGTGACCTTCAACACGGTCATCGACGACACCGACCTCCCCGCCGCCGTCGAGCGCCTCGCCCTGCTCGAGGAGTTGCGTCCCGACGGGCTCATCGTGCAGGACCTCGGCGTGGCGCGCCTTGTGCGCACGCACTTCCCGACCCTGCCCCTCCACGCCTCCACGCAGCTCGTGGCCCACAACCTCGAGGGCGTCCTCGCCCTGAAGGAGCTCGGCTTCACGCGCGTCGTGCTCGCGCGCGAACTTTCGCTCGAGGAGATCCGCGCGATTGCGCGCCGGTGCGGGACGGAGATCGAGGTGTTCGTACACGGCGCGCTCTGCTACTCGATCTCCGGGCTCTGCCTCTTCTCCGCGATGGAGAAGAACCGCAGCGGGAACCGCGGGAAGTGCGCCTACTGCTGCCGCCTCCCCTACACGGACGCCTCCGGCGCGAAGACGCTCCCCTTCTCCATGCGCGACCTGCGTCTCGACGACTGCCTCGACGCCCTCAAGGACGCGGGCGTCGCCTCCCTCAAGATCGAGGGGCGCATGAAGTCGCCGCTCTACGTCGCCTCCGTCACGAGCCACTACCGCCAGCTGCTCGACGGCGCGCCCGTCACCACCACGCGCGCAGACCTCGAGACCGTGTTCTCGCGCCGCACCACGTCCCTCTACATCCACGGCACGCCGGACGATCCCCTCGACCCGACTTCCCTCGGGCACCTCGGCACGCCCGTGGGCACGGTCAAGCGCCTCACGAAGGACCGCGAAGGACGCTCCTGGCTGCGCTTCCACACGAACCGCGCCCTCGAGCGCCACGACGGGCTCCAGTTCGCCGTGACCGGCAGCAAGCCCTTCGGCTTCGGCATCGCCGAGATGCGCCTCGCCATCTCGCGCAAGCCGGCGTTTGACGTGCGGGCCGGCGCCGACGTCGAGGTGCGCGTGCCGGACGACCGCCTCGCCGAGCTGCCGCCGCTCGACGGCGCCACGGTGTACTGCTCCGCCTCGAACGAGGTGAAACGCCGGTTCCCCGTACCCTCCTTCCGTCCGTCCGACGTCGTCTCCGGCACGCCCGTGGACCTCACCGTCACGTTGGCGCCCGACGGCATTTCCGTTTCGGCCGCGACAAGCGCGGCCGCTCCCGTCGAAGTCACGACACGCGCGGCTCTCGCGTCCGCCCAACATCCCGAACGCACGGCGGCAGCCGTCGAAAAAGCCTTTGCGCGCATGGGCGGCACGGACTGGTCGCTCCGTAACCTCACGCTTCTCGACCCAGACCGGCTCTTCGCGCCCGCCTCGCTCCTCAACGACGTCCGCCGCCAGCTCGTGGAGCGTCTCGACGCCGCGCGCGACGCCGCACGTGCGCAAAAGGTCGCCGCCGCGCTCGAGATTCCCCCCGGCGGGAGCGGCCGCGCCCGTCGCGGCCTTCCCGTGCACAACGTCCTCAGGCAACGCCTCGACCAACCCCTTCCAGCCGACGCCGCGCGCTTCGACGAGGTCGTGCTGGCCATCGGGCACCTGCCGGGGCGCGCGGTCGAGTCGGCGCTGGCGCCGTTCGCCGGCCTGCCCGTGCGACTCGCCCTTCCGGTGTTCACGCACGAGCGCGACTTCCACGCCCTGCGCACGGCGGTCAGGCACCTCCTGCGCGCCGGCTTCACGCGCTGGGAGGCGAGCGACCTGGCCACCCTGCGGATGCTGCGCCAGGCGGGTGCGACGGACGTCTCGGCCGACTGGACGCTCTACGCGTTCAACCGCGCGGCGCTCGCGGAACTGGCAGACCTCGGCGTCGTCCGCACCGTCGCCTCGCCCGAGAACGCGCAGGCGAACCTCGCCTCCCTCGCGCAGGGGCCGCTGCCCGTCGAGTTCCTCGAGCAGCAGTCCACGCCGCTCTTCATCTCCCTCACCCCTCCAGCCGCAGAGGGACCGCGCCTCGACGACTTCGCGGTCTTTCCCCTGGACGGACTCTGGGTCACCACGCGCGCCGTTCCGCGCCGCTTCACGCCCCCCGCAGGCGCGCCCCGCCGCCTCGACCTCGGCTGGGACCCCGTTCACTGACACGTGTCATTTGTGAACAATTGCATCCCCCCACCGCGCCGCGATGTGGTATACTATTGCGCATGAAACTCATTCACACACTAGCTTTTTGCTCGCTGGCATGCTCCGTGCAGGCAGGAACAAATGATGTACCCGTCCTCGAGGAACCCGTCGATTCCGCCCTCCTGGCCAACGCCGGGGCCGACGTCCGCATCCGCGAGGAGATCATGCACAACGTGCCGGGCCTGCCCGGCGCGCCCGGGGCCATGATGCCCCGCGACTACCGGAAGAACCTCAACCACCTGCGCGTGCGCCCGCGCGTCTGGGGCAGGCTCGACTACGAGGAGTTCACCCTCTACGGACGCCTCGTGAACGAGTTCCGCGAGCACTTCATCGAGAACGGCGTGAAGCGCAAGCGCCGCGCGTACAACTTCCCCGACGAGCTGGCCCTCGACAGCCTCTGGATCCAGGGACTGGGGCTTTTCGACGGGCTCTTCGACTTCCGCATCGGGCGGCAGGACCTCTTCGAGGGCGGACACTCCGTGTTCGGCCTCGACCGCACGCTCTTCGACGGCGCGCCCTACGTGGGCTCGCGCAGCTGCTATGCGGACATGATCAAGCTCACCTTCCACACGTCCGACACGTCGAAGATCGACGCCTTCGCCATCTACGACAACGGCCGCAACGTCTTCCGCTACGGCAACCGCCTCTCGCGCGGCCGGCCCATGAACGCCATCCACCCCGGCGACTCGCCTGAGATGGACGAGTGGGGCGGCGGACTCGTCTGGCACGACTCCCTCTTCGAGAAGCGCGTCCCCTACAAGCTCTACATGATCCACAAGCACAACGAGGACTACACCGCCTTCAACGGCCGCCACGTGCGCGACAAGCAGCTCACCACCTTCGGCGTGCTCCTCCAGCCCGAGCTCACCGAGAACGTCTCCTTCGAGTTCGAGGGCGCGCAGCAGTTCGGCACGGCCGACAGCGGCCGGAAGCAGGCGGGCGGCACGATGGGCTACGCGGCCGTCGACTTCCACAAGGACCGCGCGTCCAGCGGCTACAAACCCTATTCGCGCCTCAGCGCCTACTACCTCTCCGGCGACAAGCACCGCACCGAGGCCGACGACAACGACACGGCCTGGGACCCGCTCTGGGGCCGCTGGCCGCAGGATTCCGAGATGTTCCAGTACGGCACGCTCTACGGCCTCGGCTACTGGAGCAACCAGCTCTACACGAAGATGGAACTCGGCGTCAACATCGGCCCCCGCCACCGCGTGCTGGCTTATTCGGGACCGATCTTCGCCGCGGTCCAGGACCACCTGGGCCATGCCGACGGCTCCGGCGACAGCATGTTCAAGGGCGTGCTCTCCGTCCTGCGGTACGACTTCCCCCTGCTCCTCGCCCCGAAGAACGCGCGCGGCGCCGACCGCTTCGAGATATTCGGGCACATCATGGCCGAGGTGTTCAACCCCGGCGACTACTACGACACCTCGCGTCCCGCGTACTTCATACGCTGGGAGCTCATGTTCGCGTTCTGATGAAAGTCCTGCAAGTCCTTCCTTCCCTCCAGATGGGAGGGGTCGAGCGCGGTACGCTTGAAATCGCGCACGCGCTCAAGCACGCCGGCATACCCAGCGCCGTCGCCTCGCAGGGCGGCCCGATGGCCGAGGCGCTCAAGGCGATGGGCGTGCCGCACTTTGACCTTCCGCTCATGAGCAAGAACCCCTTCACGATCCGGCGCAACGCCGTCAGGCTCGCCGAGCTCGTCCAGAAGGAGGGATTCACCCTCATGCACGCGCGCTCGCGCGCGCCGGCGTGGAGCGTCCACTGGGCCTCCAAGATGTGCGGCGTCCCCTGGCTCGCCACCTTCCACGGCGTGTACGGCACGAAGCCCGCGCTCTTCAAGATCCCGTACAACCGCGTGATGCTGAAGGGGCTCCGCACGATCTGCGTCTCCGAGTACGTGCGCCAGCACGTGCTCGAGACCTACCACCCCGACCCCGCACAACTCGTGTGCATCCCGCGCGGGGCCGACACGGAATTCTTCCGTCCGGACTCCGTCTCCCCCGAGCACGCCCTCAAGAAGAAGACGCAGCAGTACCGATTCTCGCCCGACATCCCGGTGATCACCCTTCCCGGACGCCTCACCTTCTGGAAAGGACAGGAGGTGTTCCTCGAGGCCCTCATGCAGATGCGGCACAAGCGCGTGGGCGTGCTGTTCCTCGGCTCGGACCAGGGACGCACCGACTACTCCGACCACCTCCGCGAGATCGCCGGCCAGCTCGCCGACGACACGGAAGTCGTGTTCCGCGACCACACGCGCGAGATCGACGTCGTCTATGCGCTCAGCGACATCGTGGTGAACGCCTCCTCCGCCCAGCCCGAGGCGTTCGGACGCACCATCCCCGAGGCGCAGGCGATGGGACGCATCGTGGTGGCAACCGCGCACGGCGGCGCGTGCGAGACGATCGAGGACGGCAAGACGGGATTCCTCGTGCCCCCCGGCGACGCCGACGCCCTCGCCGCGAAGCTCGACGAGATCCTCGACATGCCGAAGGAAAAGCTGGACGCCGTCCGCGCCGCCGCCGTCGAGTCGGTGCGCGCGAACTACTCGGTCGCGAAGATGTGCGCCTCCACACTCGCGCTCTACCGCGAGCTCGACGCGTCCGCAAGCTGAACCCCTGCGGCGGAAGTCAGATCTGGATGCGCCCCGCCGCGGTGAGGCGCTTCTCGACGGCGTCTCCGAAGCGCTTCCGCGCCTCGCGGGACAGTTCGTTCATGCGCCGCACGTACGCCGGGGGACGATCCGAGACCGGTCCGCTCCGCACGAAGAGCGCCTTGTTCGGCGAAAGGCCCTTGCACTTGCGCAGCTGTCCCACGGGCTTGGATTCGTCGCGCAGCTCGCGCAGGACATCCCTGCAGTCGCCCAGCATGTCGCGGCTCTCGTGGATGTATTGCTGGTGGGCCTGCAGGAGTTCCTTGATGAATTCGCGCGGATAGGGGTCGAGGGACAGTCCGTTCTGCGCAAACCACTTCTTGAACTCGTCCAACGCCGCGGCCGCCACGTCATGAGCCGAACAGCAGCGCTCGACGTTATCCTCGAATTTTTTGAGTTCGGCGTCCGTGGTACGCTTGAAGTAGTTGTCCAGCGTGTAGCAGAAGCGGCTCGACTTCGCGACGAGCCGGCCGTCCGGCTCGAGCATGTTCTCAAGCCCAGACTCCTTGATGACTTCGGCGAAGAGCTTTTTCTGGATTTCCGGATTGCGCAGCTGCGCGGGATTGTACTTCCACTTGTCCGTGCCCTTGCTGATCCGGTCCAGGTGCTTGAGGTACTTGCCCCACGCCGCGTCGAGGCGCTTGAAGCTCTGGACGAGCGAACCGTCCTCGATGTGCGAGAACGACGTCACGCGCGCCAACCGGTTGTAGGCGGAGTAGACGGTCGCCTCGATCTCCGTCCTCAGCAAGGCGGCCATCTTGGGGCGTACGTTGTCACCGAACTTCCCGAGCGCCTTCTTGGCGCCCTGGAGGCTCTTGAAGCCGAGCTTCTGGGCCGGGGTCGCGGAGAGATTCGAATGCGTGCGCGGCGGCGTGGGGTCGATGGGGCGGCCGAGCTGCTTCAACGCGTCGCCGAGAACCGACTCGGGCTCCATGTCCACGGCCTTCTTGGCACGAATCAGGTCCTTGCAGAAGCTGTACAGCTTCTTCATCTTCGCCGCCTCGCCGCGCGTCATCGACCGCATCTGCGCGAGGTCGTTGGCCACGGAGTTCTCGCCGTCGGGCGCGGCGGAGTAGTCCACGCCGCCCCAGTTGGCCTTGTCCATCTTCTCGATCTTCTCGCGCTGCGCCTTCGAGAGCTCCTTGGGTTTCGCGCATGCGACCACGCAGACTGCCGCGAGTGCGAGTGTCAGTGCCTTCTTCATTGTGCGTTCCTTTCCTGCCCTGTTAGAACCTCTGCTGGTAGTCCAGCACGTACCACCGGCCGCCGCCCTTGCGGCGGAGGCGGTGCGGATGCGGCGAGCCGAGCTGCTTGCCGTTCTTGTCGTAGGCGATGGACTCCACCACGGCCTCCTCCACCTTCTCGCCGCCGATCTTCTCGAACGTCTTGCGGTCGTCGTCGTCGAGGAAGAAGTTCTGGAGCTCGTCCTTGCGGTCGAAGCCCTTCTGCACCGTGATCTTCGGCTTCGAGAACGTGGCGTGGACGTACTCGCGGTGGAAGCGCTCCTGGTGGAGGTCCCAGAAGTAGCGCTTCGCCTCGTCCTCGCCGTACATGCCGCCCATGTACTCGGGGTCGATGCACTGGAGGTAGAGCTTGTGGTTCTTCTCCTTGATGGCGGTCATGAAGATCTCCATGAGGCGGTCGGGCGTGACGTCCTTCGGGACTTCCTTGATCGTGTACCAGCCCTGCTTGACCGCCTCGACCCGCTCCTCGCCGATGAAGCGCCCAGACGACTCCGCCTCCTTGTCGCGCACGGCCACGAGGTGTCCGGGGATCTTGATCGCCACCGGCTTCACGATCCACCCGAAGTAGAAGTTGCCGGGGCCCTCCTCGCCGCCGATCGGGTTCTCGGCCGTGATGCCCGCGACCTCCGCGAGGACCGTCCACTTCTTGACGTCCTGCATCGACGAGTCCACCATGCGGCGGTAGCGCTTGGCCGCCTCGTAGGGGCCCAGCCAGTCGCGTCCCGCGAGGTCGATGAACCAGAACCCGCTGGACGGCTTCCCGCACCAGATGAACTCGCCCGACGCGCCGTAGAACTGCTTGGCGGGATACTCGACGTCCTCAAGAAGGACGTACTTGCCCTTGAGGTCCTCCACGGAGACCTCCGCCGAGTCGGGCGCGGGAAACGCCTTTGCGATCATGCCCTCCTTGTGCGACTCGATGATGCGCGTCCACTCCTCCTCGCCGAGCTTCGAGATGAGCTGGCGCAGGTTGTCCTCGTTGTGGAGGTACTGCGTCCACTCGGCCTGGATGTCGACGAAGTCGCCCTTCGAGCGCTTGAGGGCTGACCGCACGCGCCGGAACAGCGCGTCCACGCGCGGGTCGTCGGGATACGCCATCTTGAGCTCGCGGACCTTCTCGAGCGCCGTGCGCTGGTTGCGCCACACCATCTTCTCGCCGCCGCGCTGGAGGGCCACCTCCTTCTCGAACTCGCGCACGTAGTAGTCCGCATAGCCAATCTGGCGCTTCAGGGCGGCCTCGTCCGGCGCCGGCGCGGCGACGAGCGCCGCGGTGCCCAGGCACAGGGCGGCGAAAAGCTTTGCTTGGATGTTCACTTCTCAGTCTCCTTTCTCTTGACGTCTGTCACCCCAACACCAGTTCGAGGCCGTCGGAGGCGGCGCGGAGGGGCTCGGGAAGTTCCTTGTCGATCCGCTCGGCCGGCCAGCCGCGGTACTTGAGGCCGAGATGGGTGATGTAGGCATGCTGCCCGGGCGGCAGCTTGAGGCGGCCGTGTTTGACGAGCATGTTGACGGTGCGCGAGACGGCCTGCACGCTCGAATGGACGAACAGGCGGAAGTCCTCGTCGCTGTCGCCGTCGGTCGCCTCCATGATGAACGCGGTGAGCGCCTGCGGCTTGTGGACATACGCGCCCGCGCGGGAGAACTTGCCGAAGCTCCCTTCCGTCACGTGCGGGTCGATGCCGATCATCCGCGCGGCGTCGCCCGTGAGCCCGCCCGTGTCGGTGGCGTACAGGAGGCGCGAATCGCCCTTCTCGACGAGATAGACGGACGTGCGCTCCAGCACGCCGTCCGTGACGCGGGACGTGCTGTGGTTCGCGGGCACGCCCGTGAAGCGCATGCCGCACGCGACCACCGGCTTGCCGAACGGGAGGCCGATCACCTCGGGCGCGGGGAGGGACAGCTTCTCCGCCGCCCGGCCCACCTCAGCCCGCGCCGCGTCCGCCCACGTCTCCTGCACGTACATGCGCTTCACGCCGCTCTTCACGGCCGCCGCCGGGTTGTAGTGGTCGCCGTGGGAGTGCGTCTGGAAAAGGACCTCGGGCCGGCAGTCCGCCGGCAGCTTGTCGAAGGAGCACATCGTGAAGTCGATGAGCACCTTGTTCTCGAGCAGCACGCTCGACTGGCGGCGCGCGTTCGGGTTCTTCGCCCATTCAGGCCTCCAGCCGGCCGCGCCGCTGCCCAGGAAACGCACGCGGATGCCGGACGCCGCGGAGACGGGCTGCCCTTCGGACGCCGCCACGGCCTTCGGCTGTGCGGCCACGCCGCCCGCCAGCGCCGCGAGCGCGGCGGACGAAGCGAGGAATTCTCTGCGAGAGACGTTGTTTGCCATGCCGCCAGTATACCACAACTGCGCAGGCATGGAAAGCGCGACGTGCAAATTCATTTTCGGGGCGCACTACACAACCCGGCTGCGTTGTGGTATACTTGCTGCCGACTTCTGAGTGAAACTTGAAAGGTTGTACATGACATTCTGGTTCTTCGTCCTGGGCGTGCCGTTGTTCGGCTACGGTCTTTTCACGGTCGTCCGGCCGCAGGCGGCCACGCGCTTCCTGCTCGCGCTCCCGCGCCACCGCGCCGCCGGGCAGGCGCTCTGCGCCGCCGCGTGGCTGTGGACCGCATACGAGATCGACACGATCGGCATCGAGGTGTTCGACCGGATCGTGCGCCGGCTCTGGTTCTTCCAGTCGGACATCCCCGGCATGGTGTGGATCCTCGCGATCGTCCTGACGGTCCTCACGTGCCTCTGGATGGAGAACCTGCTCACGCTCCGCGCCATCAGCGCGCTGTTCATGCTCTTCCCGGCCGAGCTCTTCCCCGCCGTGCGCCTGTGCAACACGCCCTGGCGCCTGACGCTTGTCGTGTTCGCCTACGTCTGCGCGGTGGTCGGCATGGTCGGCATGTTCTACCCGTGGCACCTCCGTCGCGCACTCACATGGCGCGCGGCGAAGCCGTCGCGCGTGACGGGATTCGGCGCGGCCTATCTCGCCCTTGGCGCGCTCTATCTCGCGCTGGGCGCGTTCAGCGCGGCAGGCGCCATCAAGTGACCGGCAGACCGCCCGAATTTTTCCCGATTTACCCCCTTGACGGCCCCGCAAGATTATGGCATACTATCCGCCTGTCACGCACCCGTGGTGAAATTGGCATACACGCTAGATTCAGGTTCTAGTGCCGCAAGGTGTGTGGGTTCAAATCCCACCGGGTGCACCAGGCTGGCCCCTTCGTCTATCGGCTAGGACATCAGGTTCTCATCCTGAGAAGAGGAGTTCGACTCTCCTAGGGGCTGCCAATCGGTTTCAGAAGATTGGGTGCTCCATGCGGACGTTCGGAAAAGTCATCAAATACACGCTCTTCTGCCTCCTCGGCCTCTTTCTCCTCGCCCTTGCGGCCATTCTCCTCTTCGAGCAGCCCGTCCCCGACTCCATCCTGCGTCGCATCACGCGCGCGCTTTCGAGCAACGACTTCCTCGTACGCGCGGACTCCGCCACCTTCCGCTTCTCGCGCGGCCTGAAGATCAACAACATCCGCGTGTTCGACCGGAACAAGGTCGCGGCGCGGCCGGTTCTTTCCGCCTCCTGCGTGGACCTCGTCCTCAACCTCCGCCGCATCCCGTGGTCGGCGGGCACGCTGTTGCAGGCCGTGACAATCGCCGATCTCCGCTACCCGCGCCTGCCGGACGGCTACTACATTCCCGACTCCGTCGAGTTCCCCGGACGTCCGGACTTCCAGGAGAAGGACGAGCCCCTCGAGCTCGACCTGCCCGCGCTCCAGCCCTTCCGCCTCGTCCTCACCCGCCCGGAGGTGCTCGGCGTGTCCCCGAAGAAGGTCGTCGCCCAGTCCGTCTCCGTCACGCCCGGCGGCATCCGCGTGGACGGCATCCACCTTGACTGGCCCGACGCCGACGCGCCGCAGTCGCTCGACGGCGAATTCGAGTTCAACCTCGAGACGCAGCGGGCCGAGGGGCGGATACACGGCCTCGCCCGCCAGCACCACATCCGCCCGATGCTCGTCGCGCTCGACATCACGAACTCCTACGCCTTCATCGACAGCTTCACGCGCGTCGAGAAGCCTGTCGACGCCGCCTGCGCGTTCGACGTCAACCTCCGCAACAACGACCTCCACATCCACCTCGACCTGGCGCCGGAGGGCGGCTGCTACAACCGCATTCCCCTCGAGAGCGCAAGTGGCCCCGTGGACATCCGCGTGTTCGTGCGCGACACCTACCAGAACGCCCGCATCGTCGTCGGGCCGCTCGTCGCCAACCTCGCGGACGGCAGCCGCATGTCGGGCAAGATCGTCTACGAGAACACGAACGACGTCGGCTACGTGAACTTCGACGTGCGCTCCACCACGTCGCTCTCGAACGCCCTCGCCGTCGCGGGCGTGATGAACGACGGCACGCTCGACTGCCTTGTCCCGGCGACGAACCCGGAGATCACGCTCCGCGGACGTCTCGCCGTCGATCCCGCCCACGCCGCCGCCAACGACCTCTCCGGCACGCTCGCCTTCACTCGCGGTACGCTGTTCACCGTGCCCCTGCGCGGCGCCTCCGCCCGCTTCGACCTGCGCGGAACCGACATGACGTTCTCCCAGGCGCGCGCGACGGCCGAACACGGCGGCGACATCTCCGGCGAGGCCACGATCTCCATCCCCGGCTTCCAGCAGGAGAAGGCCTCCTTCCGCGTCAGGATCGACGGCGAGAAGATCGCCCTCGCCGACGTGGCGGACATCTTCGCGTTCGACCTCGGCGACAAGCGCGGCACGCTCCGCGGCCGCGTCGAGCTCTCCGGCCCGCTCGCGGCCGACCTCACCCGGCATCTCGACGGCGCAGGCAAGATATCCTGCTCCGACGGACACCTCGCGCAGATGCGCCTCTTCTCGGGCTTCACCGCCTACCTCGCCGATCACGTCCCCGGCATCGGCTCGCTCGTCAACCTCTCGGACGCCGCGCTCGACTTCACGATCACGAACGGCACGTTCCACGCCTCGGAGGCCGTCATTTCGGGAGACGTGCTCGCCATCAACGCGACCGGGATGTACGCAATCCCCGCAGACAGCCTCGACTTCTCCGGCAACATCACGCTAAAGAAGAACGAAAACCTGCTCATGCGCCTCGCCACCTCGCCCATCCGCTGGCCGTTCGCGAAGATATTCGGATTCCGCCTCAAGGGGGCGATCGACAACCCCAGCTGGTCCTACGAGCAGAACCTCATTCCCCTTCCGTCCGCCTTGAAATGAACGCCGTCTCCCTCGACTACGAACGCACCTTCCCGCCCGGCACCACGGTGATGGGCATCGACGAGGCGGGCCGCGGACCGCTTGCCGGCCCCGTGTTCACCGCCGCCGTCTCCGTGCCGCTCGACGCCGCGGCCGACCTCCTGTCCGGTCCCTGGGCAGAGATCAACGACTCGAAAAAGCTCTCCGAAAGGCGACGCGACGCGCTTGCGGAAGTCATCAAGGCCACGCCCGCCTGCACGTGGGCCGTCGCCTCGGCCTCCGCGCTCGAAATCGACCAGCTGAACATCCTCCGCGCCACGCATCTTGCCATGCGCCGAGCCGCCCTCGCCCTCGCGGAAGCCCTCGCCGGCCCGGACCACGAATCACAAACCACTTCCTTCGCGATCCTCGTGGACGGCCTTGCCGTGCCCACCCTGCCCTTCCCCTCGCAGAATGTGGTGAAAGGCGACGCGAAGTCCCTCTTCATCGCGGCGGCCTCGATTCTCGCGAAGACCTCACGCGACGCCTACTGCCGCGAGATGGAGGCGAAGTACCCCGGCTACGGCTTCGCCGTCCACAAGGGCTACCCCACCGCCGCGCACATGGAGGCGCTCGACCGCCTCGGTCCCTGTCCCGAACACCGTCAGAGCTTCGGTCCCGTCGCCGAGGCGATCTTCTTCCGCGGCGCGCGCTGACGCGCGCCGTCAGGCGAGCGAGGCGACGGCCGCGTCAAGCGCCACGAGATCGGAGACGTTTGTCGTCACGAGCGCGGCGTCGATCTTCTTGATGAGGCCGCTCAGAACCTTGCCCGGACCGAACTCGACGAACCGCGTGCAGCCGAGGGCCTTCGCGGCCTCGACGTCCGCCGCCCAGTTGGTCGTCTGCGTGACCTGTTCGAGCATGAGCGCCTTGATGGCGCCGGGATCGGAGGCATGGGGCTGGCCCGTGACGTTGGAGAGCACCGGGAACTGCGGCGCGTGGAACGTCACAGCGTCCAGGACGGGCGCGAGCTTCTCGCGCGCGGGGGCCATGAACGGGGAATGGAACGCGCCGGCCGTCTGAAGCGGAATCGCGCGCTTGATGCCGAGCTCCTTCGCGACGGTGGCGGCCTGCGCCACGGCGTCCTTGGAGCCGGACAGCACCTGCTGCGCGGCGGAGTTGATGTTGGCCACCGTGCAGCCAGTCTTCTCGCAGAGTTCCCTGAGCTGGTCGGGGGATGCGCCCACGATGGCGATCATGCCGGACGGCGTGGCCGCGCAGGCCTCCTGCATGAAGCGTCCGCGCGCCTCAAGGACGGTGAGAGTAGAATCGAAGTCCAGGACGCCCGCGGCGCAGAGCGCGCCCCACTCGCCAAGCGACAGGCCGGCCGCGCACGCGAACGACGTGGGCCGTCGCTTCTGAAACGCGAGATAGGCCGCATAGCTCGTCACGAAGATGGCCGGCTGGCACACGTTCGACTTCGTCAGCTCCTCGGCGGGTCCCTCGAAGCAGATCTTCTTCAGGTCAAAGCCCAAGACGGCGTTCGCCTTGTCGAACAGCGCCATCGCCTCGGCGTCGGCCTCGGCGAAATCCTTGCCCATGCCGGGCACCTGCGCGCCCTGGCCGGCGAAAATGCAGCAATCAGACATGTTTCTCTCCTCGCTTCTGAATGTTTGAAGGTCGGCATATGATACCATATCCCCACGCATTGCGCAATGCGGTAATGGGTCAGCAGAGGGGGCCGGAGGGCATGACCCCCTTTGTGGCCCTCACGCCGCCGTATCCGCCACCAAACCGGAAGACGACCGCCGCAGTGCTTATTGAAGTTGCGCCGACCACGGCGGCAACCATCGAAGCGGCTATCGCCGTTTTCCTAATATTCATTGCATTCATGTTGTTCTCCTTTATTAAACCGGCTTCCCTTCGCAGTCAGGCGATACGTTCGCTGCGGCGCAGTCTGCACCGCCACTGCGCAGCTTCATCCGGGCGGTGATCACCTGAAGCGAATCGTGAATCCTTTTGGCACATGATTGAAGAGCGCGTAGTTTCGCGCCACTACGCGGCCAATGCGGTCGTAGGCAACGAGAGAAAGGCAATTGCGGCGGTTGTTGCCCACCACCAGCGCGTCGGCGGCGAATCTTCCGCGCACCTCTCCCCCCTTCACGTCAAATGTGCCGAGTACGCGTCCGTTCAGGATTGCCTTGACCCTATAGGCGCGTCTGACGGCGACGGTGAAGACGCTCCGGCCCTCTTCGATGCGGGGCTCGATCTCGAAGGCGTCCGGCACGTAGGAATGCGTCTGGTAGGCGTTTTTCAGCGACGCCATGAGCGTCGCCACGTCGGCGAACTGGCGGTCCATCCACGCAAGTCTCTTCGCATGGAAATCCTTGAGGATCGCCACGTCCCCGTCGAATGTACGAGTGACGTTCGCGGTGTCCTTTCGAGGCGCCCACAGCCGCTCGTCAACTTCTGCCGACCTCCGCACGGCAGCGACCGCCTGGTCGAACGTCCCTCCATCCGCATACGTCGCCGCATAGCGGCCGCGCACCTCGCGGTACCTTTCCCAGACGCGCAGGCAGAACCAGGGATCCGACGTCCACTCGCGGTTCATGTTGGCCTCGCCGCCGCCGGCGCTGCGCCACCTCTCGCATGTGTTGGGGACCGTGCGCGAATACGACCCCCAGTCGTAGTCCCACACCGGGCCCCACATGAGCCTGCCGCCACGGTCGATGTAGGCGTAGCGGCTTTTCTGGCCCATGTCGCCGTTGTCGAAAAGCTCGTTCACGAGGAAAAAGTCCACCATCGAGTCCACGTCGCAGAGCTCGCTCCAGTGGCGACCGTCCGCCGTGCAGCCGTCCCACGACGTGATGGCCGAGAAGTAGTTCTGAAGGTAGTTTTTGCCCCAGGCGAGCATCTTCGCCGAGGTGTTGAGGTATTCAGGACGGTTTGCCATCGTGTGCATGGTCAGCGAACCGGCGGCGACGTCGAAGCAGGTCACCTCGTCGGCCTCTGTCGAGAACTCGAAGATATACCCTCCCGTGATGTCGATCGAACCCGGCTCGGCGTCCAGCGCGGCGTCGATCGCCGAGAAGTCGGTCTCGGTTGCGCCGTAGTCTTCTGCGGCGTCCTCCCAGTCGTAGATGTTGATGCGGTCGGACGCGATGCGTATGTGCTCGCAGAACTGGTACGTGCCGAGTAATTTGCCGTTCAGCACGCAGTCCACCCAGGTCGAGCGCATCCCGAGGCCACCGATCTCCCGCGCGAAGTCGTAGGGAAGCTTGTTGCGCGTCTGCGAAAGGTCGTTGTAGTTCGCGAGCAGCACCCAGTGCTTGTTCTTCTTCTCTCCGAGGCCGAACATCTTCGCCTTCTCGGCGAGCTTGATCTTGTACGGCTTCTTGGGATAGCCCTTGGACGAGTTGCCGCGCACGTTCACCGTCATCGCGCCGTCGTACTGCATCTTGAAGGAGTCGTTGCCCTGAACGAAAAGCGTGCCCTCGTGCTTTTCCTTGGACGCCGTGGGGGTTTGCCCGTCGTCTGTGGTCATGTAGCACACAGGCAGGCTGGAGAAGTAGAAGGTGCGCGCGTATTCGGTATTCCCGCCGCGCGAGACAGCAAAGCGGATCCAATGGCAGTAGTCGTCTTCATGGGGCGTAAACGAAGGCTCGCGGCAGATCTCCGAAAACGACGCCTTGAGGTAGTCTGCGCGTTCCCACAGGAAGTCGTAATTCGGCGCCGCCCCGAGGAACGTGCCGAACGCGGGGGCGAGCGCGCGGCCGGCGCGCGGACGTGAAACGTCAAGCGACACCTCCGTCGCAAAATCGCCCCCTACCACGTCCGCGCCGTCGCGCACCGCGAGAAAATCGATGACGGCGCATTCCTCGCCGTTCGTCATCGCCACGGAATTCGTCACGAACGCATACGAGCCCGCACCTGGCACGCCGGCGCCGGCGACGCCGTTTGTGGTCCAGCAGCTTGGATCGCCCCAACTGCCGGACGCTCCGCCAGTCCAGTAGTACACCGGCCCGGTCTCCTCCTGCGCCGACGCACCCTCCATCTCCGCGAAAAGCCCGCTGCCGACAAACGAGACCTCCCTCCGCTCCGCCGCCGCCCCGGCGCGGAACCACGTGCGTCCGTCCGCCCCGGCGCACCGAACATACTCTCCGCCGCTCCGCTTGACAAGATAGCTCACGAGGCGGATGCCTTCCACCTCCTTGGTCTCCAGCCTCCCGTATAGCCATTCGCCCCTGCACGGCTGCGCGCCATCCGCGGAAAGCCCGTTCCACCGGCCGTCCCCCCAGCCGTAGTATCCGGCCACGCCGTCGACCATCGCGGGCAGCAGGGCGCCCACGGCGGAAATCGCCGCCGGCCGGCCGGTCTCAAGATCCCCTATGAGAATCGAGAAGTCGATGCGCTCCACGTTCCCGGTCGGCGCCTCCGCCGCCGTGAAGCGCGCCGTCCCGACAAGGGACATCGCGCTCACCCCGCTATCCACGACGTTGGTCGCGGAGGCTTCGTCGGCGAGCGTCCAATCGCCGCCCGTCGCCCCCTTCGCGCCCAACGTCTCGCCGACTGCGTACGCGCCGAACTCCGCCGAGAACGACGGTGGGCCGAACGGCGTTTCCGCCAGGGCCGCCGCGCACGAAACGGCGGCCGACATCAGCGCAATGCGCACCCGGCGCCTCCTAGCGGATGATGATCATCATCGTCGAGCGCATCAGGTACAGTCCGCCGGAACGCCTTAGAAGCGGGCGTGAGTTCCTGAGCGCGGGGCCGGCGAGCTTGAACTTCGTGGATTCCGGCGGTTCGGTCTCCCACGAGACGACCTTGGCAAGTCCGTTCTCGTCGAACGCCAGCTCGCGGTCGGCGGCGATGGCCACGTTCACCACGGAGTCTGCGGCGAACGTGACGGCGTTGAGTCCGCTCGTGAACGCGCCCGTCGTGCTCCACACGTCGGTCTTGGACGTGAGATCGAGCGTCGCCCCGTTCTGCAACGTGCAGCCGTAGAAGTTGTCCGTCACGGGCGTGAACGTGCCGTACACGTTCATGGCCGCCGTGCCGGCGTTCGACGTGCCCTCGTAGCGCGCGGTGTAGTCGCGCACGGTCAGGGCCGCCGCCACGTTGAGCGCCGTAGCGGCGTCAAGGTCCATCGTCTGCGATCCAGCCTCCGTCGCGACCTGCAACGTGCCCGCCCCGGTCGCGCGCAGCGTTCCGTTCGTCGCGGTGCCGCGGAAGAAGAATGTCTTCCCAGATGCGATCGAGCATGCGAGCATGTTCCCGCCGAAATCTATCGGCCCAGTCCACAAGATGTTGTTGCCCACGGTCACCGTGGAATCCGCCGCAAGGGTAGCGTTTCCGAAGCCGCCCCAGAGAGACTGCCCCTGGCCTCTGCTGTTGACGATCGCGCCGCCGTTTAGCCGGAAGTGCTGCAGGTTCGTGTCGTACACGCCGTTTATGTCGAACTCGCATCCCTCCTCCACCGTCAGCGCAGCGCCGTACGCGCCAAGCGGATTGGGATAGTTGTTCTGCCCGAACGCGTATGTGGCGTTGTCCTTGGTCGAACCGTTGTACAGCCTGAGCGTGCCTTCGGCAACCACGTTGCCGCCGGTGTATGCGAGCCTGTAAACCTGCGGGATGAACGTGCCGACGCCTTCCTTGACTAGCTTCAGGTTGCCCGAGAGTGTCACGCGGTTGTTCGTGAACGTGGCGCCCGCCGGAACGGCAATGTGCAGTTCGCCGGGCTTTGAAGAGTCGGTGGTGGAGTCCGTCACGGTGAGCGCGACCGGCGGGTTGCCGTTCGGCGTATTCACGTAGAGCCTGTGACCGCGCAGGTCGATCGTGGATCCGGACTGCACGAAAGCAAAGAAGTTCGTCATGCCGCGCATGTCCATGTCGGCCATGAGCGACAGGCTGCCGAACGTCACGCCCTGCCACGGCATGGCGGATGCAGTGGGAATGCCCGCGCCGAATGTTCCACTCACCACCACCTTGGCGGATGCGCCCGGAACGCCATTGGGCACGCTGTTGCCGTGGGCGTTGAAGCACGACCAGTTGCCGGGGTTTGCGATGTCGCCGTCGCCGGCCTGCCCAGTCCACGACGCGCTCGTGACGAGCCGTGAATCCTCGGCGACGTCGTAGAACACGCCGTTCTCTATCACGCAGATCTTGTTGCCGTCGACGTTGTCGCCCACAAGAGTGAACGCCACCCCCTCCGGCGCCGCGTCCCACGCGATCAGATGCTCGTTCGCCTGAAGCGCACGTGCGCCGACGTTGATCGTGATGTTGCTCGCGGCCACATCGTACGACAATGTACCGATCGGTGAATTCGCGTTCAGCGTGTCTGAAAGCGCCGAAAGGTCTATCGTCGCGCCGTCGTGGAGCACCGTCGGGCACATGCGGTCCGCCACTGGCTTGAACGCGCCATACACGTTTACGGGGTTGCTTCCCGCGATGACCTCCCCGGTGTAGCGCGCCACGTAGTTGGACACGTTCAGCGCGGCGTTGCGGCACACCGCAGAAGCGGCGTCGAACGTAGCCGTTCTTGCCTCAAACGCGCTTCCGTTCACGTCGAAAGTGCCGTTGCCAGTCACCGATATCGTGCCGTTGCTGACGATAAGCCCCCTGCAGTAGAAGTGGACGTGCTCCGCGCCGGACGGGAAGTCGATGTTCAGCGTGTGGCCATTGAGGTTGAACCCGTGCTTACCGTCCCAGTTGATGAAGACAATGGAATTCCGCATGTCGAAGGCCGAGTCGGCCTCCAGCGTCACGTTGCCCAGCCCGCCCCAGGAGTATTTCGTCTGCATCTTGCTGCTTGTGAGCGCGCCGCCGGCGAGCACCACCGGGTAGCAGTTGTTGTCGTACACTCCGTTGATGTCGTAGAAGGCGCCTGCCTCCACGCGCACCGCTAAGTCGTATTGGCCAAGCGGCTTGGCGTATCCATTGTTTGGCGAGTAAGTTGAGCTGTCAGCGACTGCGTCGTTGAAGAGCCGCAGCGTGCCGGCCACCACCGTGTTTCCGCCCGTGTACGGCTGACCGTAGCGATGCGACACGAAAACGCCCGCGCCGTCCTTCACGAACGCGGCGGTGCCGCCGATGGTGATGAGCGTGTTCTCGAAGACTGCCCCCTGCGGCACGTTGAGGACAAAGTTTCCGCCGGCCGGCGCGTCGTCGGTTACGGTGAACGCCCGCTGCGAAACTCCTTCCTGAGCCGTCAGCTTAAGCGCATGCCCGCCAAGGTTGATCGTCTGCCCCGCGAACAGGCCGTCGTTCACGCTGAGGCCACGCCAGTCGCAGTCCGTCGCGAGCGTCCCGGGCGGTTCGAGCGCCACGCTCTGGTATGCCGAGAGCTTCGCGGCGGCGGCCGCGTCGGCGATGTCGAAATTGAACGTGCCGAAATAGACGGCGCTTCTAGCGCCGGGAACGGCGTTTGCGGCAGGCGCTCCCACCATGTTTGTGCAAACCCAGTTCGCCGGGTCGTCGAAGTCGTTGCGAGCGCCCGCGCCGGTCCAGTGCGCGACCGCAACCACGTTGGCGTCCGGCACGTCGTAGTAAACGCCGTCTGCCTCGATGCGGGCGGACTCCGTTGCGGTGATCGAAGTTCCCACGATGCGGAACGCCACGGTTTCCGGAATTGCGCTCCAGGCAAGGACGCGCTCGCCGTGCGCTATGCTGCGCGAGCCCACGTCAATCGTCACCACGGCGCCGGGGGCGAACTTCAGGGCGCCGAACGATCCTGTCGATGACCATGCGCCGCTGCGCCCGGAAAGGTCTATCACCGATCCGTTCTGCATCGTGGCGGGATAGAAGTTGTCGGTGACCGGCGTGAACGTGCCGTGTACCCTGAACTCGGCCGTGCCAGAGTTCGAATCGCCTTCGTAGCGCGCCACGTAGTTCGAGACGGCGATGGGCTGCGTAATGTCGAGCGCACACGCGACGTCGTACGTCGCGTTGTTCGTGGCCGCAATCGCTTCACAGGAGACCTGAAACACACCATCGCCTTCGAGCTTGACAGTGCCGTTGGAAGCAGACCCGCTACGGCAGTGCCATGTCTGGTTCGCCGCTATCGTGGCGTAGAGCGTGTGGCCATTCAGGATGAACGGGCCGGCGATGTGCGCAGTGCGCGCCACGTTGATGAAGGAATCTGCGCCGAAGTCGATTGCGCCGTTGGAACCCCATTCTGGATACTTCGGCATGCGCGTGTTCGTGAACGTGCCCCCGTTCATGTACATCTTGTACAGGTGAAGGTCGTAGATGCCCTTGTAGTCTAAGGTGCCGCCCGCCTCGATCGTTATGGCAGAGCCGTATGCGCCGAAGACCGGACGGGTTGACTGCGCGTAATACGTCTCGTTAGCCGTGCTTTCGCCGTCGTTGAGGATGAACATCAATCCTTCGTGAACGGTCGTGCCGCCGGAGTGCTTGTAGAATTTAAAGTTTTTTGCACCGTGGCAGGCCCCGATAAGGTACGAACCCTTTCCGTCCTTGACGGCTTTTACCGTCCCGTCGAACCAGATCTGACTGTCGTTGTTCCAGGCGGCGCCGTTGCTGAAGGTCGCACCCTCGGCGACTTCGAAGTGAAACTCGCCGCCAGATCCGGCGGCGGAGTCGTCCGTCACGGTGATTTTGCGGTTTGCAGAACCGTTTGGCACGGCGACATAGAGGTTGTGCCCTTTCAGGTTGAGCGTTGAATTGGCGGCGACATAACTGAACATGGAGCCTGCGCCGCGCCAGTCGCAGTCCGCCGCGAGCGTCACCGTGCCGCTCACTGTAAGCGACTTCCATATCGCGGTCTGCCCGGCGGGAAAGTTGAAGGTCGTCGCGCCCGTCACGCTCACGGTGGTGGCGGAGGCGTCAGGAATCGCGCCCTCCATCACGTTGCCGGAGGAATCCCTGCACTGCCAGTTGGCGGGATCCGTCAGGACGCTCCTGTCGCCGCCGCCGGTCCACGTCGCAGTGGCCGGCGCATCGGCGAATGCGATGCCGCAGGCGAACGCACAAGCACAAGCCGCAGCGCGGAACGCGGCTGCACTGTTGTGAAAAGCCTTTACAGTCTTCATGCCAATCTCCTAATTAGGGTTGATTGGCAACTATTATATCTATTTTTTGTTCCGTGTCAATCCCAGGACTATCGGAGGTTTCACGATTTTTTTTTGCGGTTAGCACGGCCACCCCGTGCCGAGGTGGCTTCTCGAACACGACGCAATGCGGCTGACGGGCGGTGCCCCTATTTCCACGCCATGATTGGCGTTGTAACTACCTGATGAATACCGAAAGGCCCTCTTTCTTGAACCTGTAGGCTCCGGAGACGTTCAGCGGCGTGATGTCCTCCGCCGTCGAACCCGCCGTCGCAATGATGAAGCGCATTGTCGCGCGCTTTGTCCCGGACGGGTCGCCGAGGTTGTATGTTCCGCCCTCCGACCCGGCGGCGATGTCGTCGAGTTTGACGCATTCGTCCCAGTCGGCGAGATTGAACGCGCCGGGATCCTCACCGGGACTTCTGCCCGAAAACACCACCCAGAGCGTCGAAGCTGCGGGAAGCGCCGGCCACGCCAGCGTCGCGTCGAACGTCCTGTAGTCAAGCGCCGTCAGCTCGATCGGTCCGGCGAACCTCGCGTCCGTCGCCGCCGTCTGCACGTTCGCGAAACATATGGCGTTGACGTAGTCGTAGCCGCCGCCCGTGAACGACGTCCCCTCCGCTCCGGCGTTGCGCAGGAAAGTCTTGCTCACCAAGTCGTAGAGGCAGTATTCGCTACCGACCTTGGCGGGGATGAAGTTAGCTTTCATGGTCGTTCCATTCGAGGCCGTCCACTTCATGTAGTAGAGTTTCACCTTCGACGGGTTCGCGCCTGTGGTGTTCGCCCAGATATACACCGGGGTGTTCACCGACGAAAGATTGTTGTTGTAGGTGTTGTAGGTGGTCGAGTCAATGGCGCTGCCGTTTGTGAATTCGTGGTAGATAGCGTTGTCGGTCTTGCCGTCGATCGTGAAGCACGAGCCGCTTGTGGTTCCGAAGTAAAGCTTTACAACGTGGTCTTCCGTCGTCGAGAATGCGACTTTGCCGAGTTCGGCGTATCTCACCGTGCCGACGCGCGTGTTGCTCACCCATCCGGAGGAGTTGACGCCTGTTGCGACGCTATGCCCCCAGCCGCTGCCTGCGGCGTAGATGATCCTGTAGCCCGTGCCGTCGTATCCTTTTTCGTCCATGTTGAACTTGAACTCGGCCCTGTCGTTCACCGCCGGTGTGAAGGCCGTCTTGACGTAAGCGCCTTCGACGGCGGGCTGGACCCATTGCGCGCCCTCGATGATACCGTCGCCGAGGAAGAAGCGGTAGCAGTTTCCGGAAACAATCGCTTCCGCCGGCAGGGTGAACGTGCCGCTTGTCACGTCTGCGGCGACGGTGCCGATGGCGGCGTGCTGCGCGTAGGGCCAGTCGTCGAGGTTCGCGCCGTAGTCACGGTCGCCCCAGGCGACGACGAGCGTCTGCGCGGCGATCGCACCGCCGCCGAACGCCAGTGTCGCCGTGCCGGCCGTCTCGTCCAACCCAGTCAGCTCCAGCGTGCGCGCTGCCGGCGCGAACGTCGCCATCGCCGCCGTCCCGCTCTGCCACGCCACCGTGCCGAACACGCCCGTCACTTCGTTGGACGCCGTCACGCGCACATACGCCTTGCCCGCCGTCCACAGGATGTCGTCGAAGGGAATCGTTGCCGTCCACACGCCTCCTTCGCCGAGCGGCAGGCCGATCTTCGTGCCGTATGCAGTCGTGGCGCCGTATTCGAGCCACGCGACGGTCGTGCCGCTGCCGAGGCCTACCGTACCGCTTGCGGCGATCTGCTTCAGCGACGTATCTGGCTCAAGCACCGGCGCGGACGGAATGCTCGCCACGCCCGTCGCGCCGAGCGTCACCACGACGGGAGCGGATGTTCTATCGCCGCTCTCGGCGAAGAGCGTGACAGTCAACGTACCCTTGCACCAAAGGTTGGGAATTGTCGCGCTGCCGGTCGCACCGGAAACCTGCGCCGTCGCAATGGTATTTGTCGTCTCGACGCCATCGGCGGCGAATGTCGCCTTGACGTCGGCCGTGGCGCCGCCCGCGCTCAGGAGAGCCCAGCCAATCTCGACCGCCCCGCCAGATGCCGCGACCGAGCAGTTGTCGGCGTCAAGAATCGGATCACCCGCCTCCGCTTGGAACACGATGGCGTCGGAATAGACGAGCGGCGCGAAACCATAGCGCATCTGCGTTTTCGGGCCGAGTACGAAGTCACCTGTTCCGCTGTTCTTGAAAAGTTTGCCGCTTACCTTGTCGAAAAGACATCCTTTGCCGTCGGCCACCACGGGAATCAAATCAAGATTGGCCGTGCTGCTTACCGAACGCTTGATCCACTCGAGTTGGATTTTCGAGAAAGCCGTGGCCGTGCCGCTTTTGTTCCATGCGAAAGCGTATATCTTGTAGTCGGTCAAAGTATCGACCGCGCTCGGCGTCCGGGAACTGAGAGCGGTCTTGCCGTTCCAATGCACCCACATGCTCCGTGGAACGCTGGCTCCGCCGGAATGTGCGACAATCGCCGTGAACGTGTCGTCCAGCGTGGCGCCGTTGCTTCCCAGATTGATGGTGTTGTCCACGGTCCTGTTGTCGATGCACGATCTCAATTGGAAGCCACTTGCCTGGCAGAGAACCGCCGACCTGTAGTTGTCGTTGCCGCTGCGCCCGGACGCGCCGAGAATGAACTGCGCAGCCGTGTTGCCGTAGCCGACGGTAGGCAGTTCGCTCGTATCGTTTGCTACGAGGCGGAATCTGGCGCCCCAGGCGTCGCTGCGCGTAAATGCGACGCCGGTATTGATGTATTGCGTGCCGGTCGATTCCAGATACGACACCTGGTGGTCGAAGTTGGTGGCGTATGCGGTTTTTGCGTCCGTCTTTTCCGTGATGACGAACCGCAGCAGCGCATAATCGTAGTCCGGACCGGCTAGTTCGTCGAGAGCGTATGTTCCGCCCGTCGCGCCGGCGGCCAGGTCCGCTATCTTGGCATAGCGGTTCCAGCCGTTGGGATCGTTCTCGCCCCGGTCTTCGCCGGTCGAATATACGGCGTAGAGCGAGGCGGCGGCGGGAAGGGCGGGGAAGGAAAGCGTGGCCGTCTTGTCAAGAAGATTCCTGTCCGTCACCTCTATCGGACCGGTGAAGAAATGGGCGATGTCAGATACGCCCGAAGCGGCGAGGGAAAGCGCATCGGCGGTGACGCCGCCTTTGCCGAACGTGCCGCTTCCGGACGACTTTCCGAGCAGTTCGCCGCTTTTCCTGTCGTAGAGATACGTGACGTTGTCCTTGACCACTGGAACGAGGTCGAGCTTGACCGTGCCGTCCTCCCCGGTCAGTTTGAAACTGTAGAGCCTGAACGTTCCGCCGTTGTTTCTCGTCTCGCCCGACCAGCTCGCGCCGGAGCTCGATTTTTCATAGGAACTGAACAGCGCCAGCGGTCCGCCGACGGTGAACGTCTGGTTGGAAACCATGATCTGGTTGACAAGCCCGAAGTCGCCGCCGTCGATTTCGACGCTGCGGTATTTGTAGTCGGCGGTCACGCGGTAGCGCACCGTCCCGTTCACAGATACCGTCTTGACGGAATTCAGCGACCCGGCGGAGTTCGCCCTGTCGATGCGGAATTTCGAACTGAGCAGGAACCCGCTGAAGGAATCGGGCGTAGAAGTTTTTGTGCGCGCGCAGTATATGCACTGGCTTGCGCTCGACGTGAAGCACACCTCAAACTCCACCTTGTCGGTGCACAGCGGGATTATTGCTGTTTTTATCATCGCTCCGCCGGTGCCGGTACCCGTGCCTTGGATATATTCGACTTCGCTGTCGTAGGGGAGGGCCGTCGCCGTGCCGGTGAAGATGCGGAAATATTTGCCGCCGGGATCGACCGCCCAGCCGGAGGGAATCGTGAAGGTCGCGCCCATCGCGGTGGCGGCGATGGTGCCGAGCTGGCGGCGGTAGGGCCATGCAGCGAAGTCTGTGCCGTAGTCCTTGTCGCCGTAGGCGATCATCACGGCCTCTTCCGCCGCGGCCGTCCCGCCGAACGCCAGCGCGATTTCGCGCGTCGCCGGGTCGATGGACTCGACGGACACCGTTCTTTCGGCGAACGCCGACAAGGATGCCCCCGCGATGCAGACTGCGGCTGCAGCACTTCCGATTTTCAACGACTTGAACAACATACTGTGCTCCTTTGGTTGGAAACCATCTTTTCGAGGAAACCTATTCTCCAAATCCGCACGTTAGTTTAGCATTTTTTTGTTGGTCGTCAAGCGTCAATTCTACACGAAAGGCGCAGAAGCCCATTTGCCGCGCGTGAAGTCCGGGATGTCGCACGCCTGCGAGCGGTTGCGGACACTCCTTTCGCTCAGCTCGAAGATCGAGCTCCATGCCGCGAAGTCGTACACGCTCATGTCGAGCGGCAGTCCGTTCCGCAGACAATAAGCCCAACGGTAGTCCATGAGGTAGTCCTGTCCGCCATGGCCGTTGTCCTTCTTCGCGGCCTCCCGCTGTTCCCTCCAGAGCGGCGATCCGTACTTGACGCGGAAATCCGCAAGTTCGGCACCCGCCATGAACCTGTTCGCGCCCCCGTTGAACCGCTTCTCCAGCGCCACCTGCAGCGGGCGCGTGGACAGCATTCCGTTAAAACCGTATATTCTGTTGCCGCGGGTGTACGGCATGGGCACGTTGTTGCACTGGCGCAGCTGGATCGTCCGGCCCTTGACGGTGCGGATCGAGGTGGTGTTGAAGTCGTTGGCCTCGAACTTGATCTTGGCCACGGGCGCGTCCGGACCATAGGTCCTGCGTGCGAGCTCCTGCCACCCGTATGCCTTGGAGCCCATCGAGACGAGATACTCCATCCGGTCGCCGCGGTTGATGTTCATCGCGAGCGAGATCGGGCCCAGGGCGTGTACCGGGTAGCACATCCCCGTATGGTCGATCAATGCCACGAGGGACGAGAACATCTGTTCGCGTTTGGGGCCGCGGAAGCCCTGGGAGTTGGGCCCCACGAAGCGCGTTTCGTGCAGGTAGTCGCCTTCGCCGTGTACCAGTTCGCCGAACACGTTCTGCCGCGCGGCGTTGATCATCGTCATCGCGTCCTCGTCGTAACAGCAGTTCGAGAGCATCATGCAGTGGCAGCGGTTCTTCTCCGCCAGCTCCACCGCCTCCCACGCCTCGTCGACGGACCGGACGCCCGGCACCTCGACCATCGTGTGGATGCCGCACGTGAGCGCATGGAGCGCGATTTTGGCGTGAGACGTCCAGTTCGTGTTGATGTGGACAACGTCGCATACGCCGGAATCGCACAGCGCCTTGTACGCCTCCGGACCGATGAAGAGCCTCGGCTCCCTGAAGCCGTGCGCTTTCATCTGCTGCTGATGCCGCTTCGCCTTGGCCTCGTCGAGCTCGCACAGCGCGACCACCTCGACGCCCGGCACGTTGCACAGGCGGTGCACGGCGGCGCCGCCGCGTCCGCCCGTGCCGACAACCGCGACGCGGATCCTGTCCAGTTTCGGCGCAACGAACGCGCCGCTCTCGGCGCCCTGTGCGCGGCTTCCGATCGCCGCCGCCGTCGCGGCCCAAGCGACCTTTTCAAGAAAGCCTCTTCTGCTGATTTCCAGCTTTGCGGACATGTCGGTTTTCCTCATGTTGATTTTCCTCTCACAGTTCTTCCACGACGGACATTATACCACAAATCTCTGTGTCGAGGGGCTTGCACCAAAATCCCCTTGCGCGCGCGGGAGGGATTTGGTAAACTATCACCCGCCTTGTGTAAAAGGTCCCGTCGTCTAACGGTTAGGACACCAGGTTTTCATCCTAGTAACAGGAGTTCGACTCTCCTCGGGACTGCCAACGAAGAAGGCCGCGACAAGCGCGGCCTCTCCCGTTTGTTGGGCGCGACCGCCGAGCGCGCCGCCGGTTTCTACTTCTTCGACTCTTGCAGCAGCTTGCCGATCTTGAGCATGCGCTCGTTGAGGTCGCCAAACGTGACGTCGGCGGAGTAGACGTCCTTGTAGTAGCTGTACGCCTTCTCGTAGTCCTTGGCATCCTCGGCGCAGAGGCCGAGCTGGTAGACCACCTTCTTCTTCAGGTCGTCCATCGTGGGGATCTGGTCGCGCGCCGTCTCGAGCTGCATCACGGCCATGTCCGTCTGCCCCTTCTTGAGGAAGCACATCGCGAGGTAGTAGAGCGCCTGCAGACGGTCCTTCGGGGACTTCTGCGCGAGCTGGAGGTGCTGGATGGCGTCGTCGTAGTACTCGTAGATGTAGTACTGGTAGCCGAGCTCGAAGCGGAGGTGCAGGTCGTTCGGGTAGTGGTCCACGCGCGTGGCGAGGTCGTCGAACACGAACTGGTTCTTCTCCACCTCGAGCGCGTCCGCCTCCTCCGTCTTGCCCTCCTTGCGCAGGGCCTCGATGCGGGCCTCGTAGTCGGCCGCGCGCACGGTGGAGAGCATGCGGTCGAGCTCCGGGTCGGCCGAGTTGACCTGCTGAGCCCGCTCGAGCGTCTGGATCGCCTCCGGGAATCGCTTCGCCTGCATGTAGAGACGCGCGAGGGCCCGGTAGAAGTTCATGTTGTTGGGCTCTTTCTCGATCTGCTTCTTCTTCTCCTCGATGAGGGCCTCGGCGTCGTCGCCCGTCACGACGGCCTTGTTCGCCTGGTCGAGCTTCTTCGCCTGCTCCTTGTTGGCGAGGATGCCCTGGAAGCCGCCCTTCTTGCCGATGGAGTCCGACCAGCCGCTGGACATGGTGGTCTGCGCCTCGGCGTTCTTGAGGAGCTGGAGGATGCGCTGGTCGCCGGGCTTGAGCTTGGCGAGCCGGTCGTAGGCGTCGCGCGCCTTCGCGTAGTTCTTCGCCATCATGTAGTAGGTGGCGATGCGCTCGAGCAGGTTCACGTCCCCCTGGTTGCCGGAGTAGGCGGCCTCCACGGAGATCGCGGCGGCCTCGGGCTTGCCCGCCGCCTCGGCCGCCTTCACGGCCGCGTCGATGTTGTCGCCGTCGAGCGGGTTGATCGTGAGAAGCTTCTCGGCCTCGGCCATCGCCTCGTCGCCCTTGCCCTTCTTCACGAGCCCCAGCACCTTCGCGCGCTGGAACATGCTCTTCATCTTCGCGCCGAGCCCGCCGCCGCCGGACCTGCGGAACTGCGCAATCTGCGCGGCACGCAGGAGACGGCGCGTCTCCAGCGTGTCCGGCGCGCATTCCAACGCCTGGGACAGCATCTCCACCGCGAGCTCGAACCGCCCGGCCTCAAGCGCCTGCCGCCCGCGGTTCGTGAAATTCTGCGCCTTCTGCGCATTTGCGTCGTTCGCCATAACTTCTAACTCCTTGAATTGGATGCACACAGTATACCACGCCGCGCGCCTCCGCGCAAGTCAGCAATCTCCCGGTCGTAGCGTCGGGTTCACGTCGACCGCAAGCGCGGCGTCACCTGTGACGTTGCGCCGCCAGTAGGCGAGGCCCGCGATCATGGCCGCGTTGTCGCCGCAGTACTTCGGCTGCGCGAGCAGGAGCGGCACGCCCGCCGCCTGCGCGACTTCCGCGAGGCGCGCGCGGAGGCGTCCGTTCAGCGACACGCCGCCGCCCACCACGAGCGCGCGGCAGGGCTTGCGCCGAAGCGCGCGCGCCGTGCGGTCCGCGAGCGCGCCCACGATCGCCTCCTGGTAGCCCGCCACGAGGCGCGCCTTCTCGGCGTCGTCCTTCGGCGGGTTCCTGCGCACGGAGTAGAGGAGCGCCGTCTTGAGTCCGGAGAAGGACACGCAGAGCTCCGCGTCGAGTCCGGCGAGCGCCGCCGTGCCGGGACGCGGCGCGCCTTTCGGGAAGCGCGGCAGGTCGTCCGTCAGCGGCACGTCCCGCGCCCAGCGGTCGATCACGGGGCCGCCCGGATAGCCGAGGCCGAGCAGCTTCGCCGCCTTGTCGAACGCCTCGCCGGCCGCGTCGTCAAGCGTCTGGCCGATGATCTCGTACGCGCCGTAGGACGGCATGTCGATCCACGTGGTGTGCCCGCCCGACACGGCGAGCCCGAGCGCGGGCATGTAGGATTCGGGGGCGTCCACGGTCGCGGCGGAGCCCGCGTCGAAGAGGAACGGCGTGTGGAGGTGCGCCTCGATGTGGTTCACGCCGATGAGCGGCACGCCGAGCGAGAGGGCAAGCCCCTTCGCGGCGTTGAGGCCCACGAGGAGCGAGCTCGCGAGGCCGGGCCCGTACGTCACGGCCACGGCGTCGACCGACACGCCGCCCTTCATCGCCTCCTGCACCACGCCGTGGATCTTCTCGATGTGCGCGCGGCTCGCCACCTCCGGCACCACGCCGCCGTAGGGCTGGTGCAGCGGGATCTGCGTGTACACGACGTTCGCGAGCACCTCGCGCCCGTCCCTCACCACTGCGCACGCCGTCTCGTCGCAGCTCGTCTCGATTCCCAGTATGTTCACCAGAACCTCCACCACGCCTTTTTCACGGGCTCGATTCCGCCGGTGTCCTTGTAGAACTCCTTGACGCGCTCCGCGCCCACGACGTCGGGATCGGCCATCACCTCGCGGTTTCTGAACTCGAGGACGTCCGGCAGGCTCCAGAACGTGCTGAGCAGGAACTTGTCCTGCGTGGCGCGGTGCAGCACGAGCACCTCGCCGGTGGGCATCACGGACACCTTCGGCGGCGTCACGCGCAGGACCGGACCGAGGTCGGTCGTACGCCATTTGCGCTTCGACGTGCCGTCGTCGTGCGCCTTCAGGAAGATGTGCTCCACCTGGCTGCGTCCCCAGTGGACGAGCTCGAAGTGGCGCTGGAGGCCGTCATTGTTCGAGAACATCTGCAGCGCGTTGCCGCAGGGCAGGCCAGGTACCAGGTCGAAGCTCTTGAGCGAGCTCTCGAAGCGCATACCGCCATGCACAAGCACGGCGCGGGCGAGATAGCGCGTGGTCTCGTCGAGGCGGAAGTGGTCCGCGAGGAACGTCTCCAGCTTCTGCCCCTCGCCCGAGAGCAGGGCGAACGGCGCCACGAACGGCTTGTCGGTGATGCGGTCGTAGCGGTTCTTGTCGTGCGCGCGGTACAGCTCCAGGAACAGCCGGTCGGCGGCGTCCGGCTTGCGGCAGTCGATCACGTCCGCGGACGCGTTCGCAACGTCCACGACAGCGCGGACGCGCTCGCCCGCCACGTACTCGTCGTATGTCATCTCGAGCCGCACCGTGATCTCGGTCGGCAGGGCGGCGGCCGGCGCCATCTGCGCGAGGCAGGCGGCGAACAGCGAAAGCAACAACGGGATTCTCTTCATGGCGTTTCTCCTAGACTCTGATTTTCATTCCGTCGTACGTGAGCCGGATTCCGCGCGGCAGGCGCGCCTCGAACTCGGCGTGCTTCACGTCGTGGCACATGTGGACGAAATAGCCGCGCCGCGGCGCAATGGCCCGCATGTAGGCGAGCGCGCGGTCGAGCGTGAGGTGCGTCGGGTGCGGACGCGTGTCGCGCAGGCAGTCGAGCACCATCACGTCCACGCCCCGCATCTTCGCGAGCGTCTTCGGCGGAATCTCGTGGCAGTCGCTCACGTACGCCACGCGCCTGCCGGCGTGCTCGAAGAGGTAGCCGTACGTGGGCGTGCCGCCATGCACGACGGGAAGCGGCGTCACCCGCACGTCGCCGAGACGGAACGCGCGTTTCACGGGACGGAAGTCGATCATCGGACGGTAAAGCCCCTGCTCGTTCGGCTTCGTGCCGATGTAGGGGAAGATGCGGTGCATGGCGTCAATCGTCTCTGGGGAGGCATAGCAAGGCAGAACCGTCTTCCCATTTAGCGTGTTGAACCGACGCAGGTCGTCGAATCCGGCAATGTGGTCCATGTGCACATGCGTGAGCAGACACGCACGCACGTCCAAGACCCCCAGCTCAAGACACGCAAGACGGAACTCGGGCGGCGCGTCCACCACGAACGCCATGCCCGGCGTCTGCACGTAGAGCCCGGTGCGGCGACGCCGGTCGCGCGGGTCGTCGGAGGTACAGGTCGGGCACGTGCACCCGATCTGGGGCACGCCGACGGAAGTACCCGTCCCGAGGAATGTCAAGCGCAGGGCCATGGCGCGTATTATACCATTTTCCGGCGCATTAGACCACGTCTCGCCGCGAGAACTCGCATCCGCAGTAAGACTGCCGGTAAAGCCCCAGCTCGGCCGCGCGCCGAAGCGATCGCAGGAACCCGTCCTTTTTCTTGAAGTCGACGGACAGGAACTTCGGCGCGGCCGCCGCCGAACCGCCGCAGTCCTTCGCGGAAACGCCCCATGCGGCGTCCGCTCCCGCCTCGAACACCATCGGGCTCACCTTGTGGGGCGAGACGGTGAGCGACGTGGTGAACGCCTCGTAGCCGCGCTCCGCCGCCCAGGCCGCCGTGCGCGCGAGGCTGTAGCGAAAGCACCGCGCGCAACGCGCGCCCTTCTCGGGCGCGTCCTCGAAGCCCTTCGCGACCTTCTCCAGCCAGTCTTCGTGGTCGTAGGAATCCGCCACCAGCTCCACGCCGTCGGCCTCGGCCAGCTTGCGTGCGTTCGTGAGCCGCTTCTCGAATTCCGCCTCCGTGTCGATGTTGGAGTTGGAGAAGAAGAGTGCGACCTCGTTCCCGAGGTCGCGCAGCGCGGGCACGCACGCGCTCGCGCACGGCCCGCAACACACATGTAACGCCACCTTCATCCAACCAGCCACTAACCACTAATCACTAGCCACTAACCACTAGCCACTAGGCACGATAGTTAGGCGCTTCCTTCGTGATCGTGATGTCGTGCGGACGCGCCTCGCGGAGGCCGGCCGTCGTGATGCGGTAGAACTTGCCGCGCTCCTGCAGCTCGGCGATCGTCCTCGTGCCGCAGTAGCCGAGCGACGCGCGGAGTCCGCCGCAGAACTGCGTCATGATGGAGTGGACGCGGCCCGAGTACGGCACCATGCCCTCGATGCCCTGCGGCACGAGGTCGTCGTCTGCCTCGTTGTCCTGGAAGTAGCGCGCGCGAGAGCCCTTGCCGTTCTTGAGCGCGCCGAGCGAGCCCATGCCGCGGTACACGACGTACTGGCGTCCGTTCTGGTAGATCTTCTCGCCCGGGCTCTCCTCCGTACCCGCGAGCACGCTGCCGAGCATCACGCTCGCCGCACCGGCCGCGAGCGCCTTCGGCACGTCGCCCGAGAGCTTGATGCCGCCGTCCGCGATCACGGGCACGCCCGTGCCGCGCAGCGCCTTCGCCGCGTTGTAGACGGCCGTCAGCTGCGGGATGCCCACGCCGCACACGACGCGCGTGGTGCAGATCGAACCGGGCCCGATGCCCACCTTCACGGCGTGCGCGCCGGCCTTCGCGAGCGCCACGGCCGCCTCGCCCGTCGCGATGTTGCCCGCGATCACGTCCACCTTCGGGAAGTGCTTCGTGATCCACGTGGTCATGTCCATGATGCCCTTCGTGTGGCCGTGCGCGGAATCGACCACCACCACGTCCACGCCTGCGTCGGCGAGCTTCTCCATGCGCACGTAGTCGCCCGTGCCGCCAGAGACGGACGCGGAGACGCGCAGGCGGAACTTGTCGTCGCGGTTGATGGTGGAGTCCTTGTTCTCCACGATCTGCTGCACGTCCGTGAAGGAGTAGAGGCCCACGAGGCGCCCCGCCTTGTCCACGAGCGGCAGCTTGCCGATCTTGTTGGCGCGCATGATCTCGTACGCCTTCTTGAGCGAGGTTCCGGGCTTCGCGGTGATGGTCGTGGCCGTCATCACCTCGGCGAGCTTCGCGGCCGTCATCGGCGCGTAGCGCATGTCCGAGCTCGTGATCATGCCCACGAGACGCTCCTGGTCGTCGAGCACGGGGAAGCCGTTGAACTTGAGGCCCATGCGCTGCTTCTCGCTGCGGAGGAAGCTGATGTCGTCGTTCGCGTGGAAGCAGACGGGCTTCGCGATGAGGCCGTTGAGGTAGTTCTTCACCTTGGCCACCTGCGCGGCCTGCTCGTCGTTCTCGAGGTTCTTGTGGATCACGCCGATGCCGCCGGCGAGCGCCATCGCAATCGCCATCGGCGCCTCGGTGACGGTGTCCATCGCCGCCGAGACGAACGGGATGTTCATCTTCTGGCGGCTCGTGAGCTGCGTCTCGAGCGAGGTGTCGTCCGGAAGGAAATCCGCGTACTGCGTGACGAGCGTCACGTCGTCGTAGGTGAGTCCCTCGTAGGGAAACGCCTTCATGAACGCGTCTAGATACTTGTTGGTAGCCATTGTCTGCTCCTAGTCTGTGCTTTTTCCCGTATAGTTATACGCTTTTGTTCGGCCAAAGTCAAGCCGAAACAGACGGAAAACGACAATTGCTGATGACGGGACACCGCGGTTGTGGTAAAATACCCGCGTCATGAACAACTATCGCCCCACGCTGACGCTTTTTCTCGGCATGTTCGCGCATGCCTGCATGTCGGCGGCCATACCCGCGATCGCGCCGCGCGAACCGTACCGCAGCGCGATTGCAGTCGAGGCCGAGACGGGGAGGGTGCTGTTCGACGGGCAGTCCGCCACCGCCGCGCATCCTGCGTCCTGCACGAAGCTGATGACGCTGCTGCTCGTCCTCGAGGACGTTCGCGCCGGACGCTACGCGCTTTCGGACAAGGTCGAGGCCAGCGCCTACGCCGCGCGCTTCGGCGGCAGCAGCCTCGGCATCAGGCCGGGCATGGTCATCACCGTCGACGACCTGCTCTACGCCCTCGTGGTCCAAAGCGCCAACGACGGCGCCGTCGCGCTCGCCGAGTTCTCGGCCGCGCGCGCCGAGGGAAGCCGGCCGGCGGAGTCTGCCAACCCGTTCGCGGAATCGAAGCGCTGCGTGCGGGCGTTCGTCGACCGGATGAACCGCCGGGCCCGGGAGCTGGGAATGGCGGACACGCGCTACGTCTCCCCGAACGGCATGACCCCGTACCTCAACCAGGTGTATCCCGGATACGACGTCTCCACCGCCGCAGACCTCGCCAAGCTGGCCCGGAGGCTCGTGTCGATGCCGGAGACGTTCGCCTACACGTCGTGCCCCGCGCGCACGGTGGCGATGGGGGAGAAGAAGGTCGATCTCGTCGCCCACAACTATTTCCTCCCGGGCACGAGCGACCCGAAGCGCTACGCAACGCCGATTCCCGGATGCGACGGGCTGAAGACGGGATTCACGGACTCCGCAGGCATGTCGATCGTCCTGACCGCGCAGCGCGAGGGGCGGCGCGTCGTGGCCGTGGTGCTGGGGTGCGACGGACGCAAGGCGCGCGAGACGGCGGCGGGACGCATCCTGCGCGAGGCGCTCGACGCGGCGACCGGCCGCCACTGAGGCAAGCTCCCTTCACATTGTCTCGTCGTCGTCCGTGATGCCGAAGCCCCGCGGACCGTAAATGCCGTTCCCGGAACTGATGAACGCCGAGTAGGTCTGCTTGTCGACCCATCCCTTCGCGCCGCCAGCCTTGAAAGGCTGGTAGAACTCCTCCACGTGGCCGTCGAGAAACGCCATGTTGCAGTGCCGCCATTTCCCCCAGCAATGCCGGAACGCCTGCGTGCCCGCCTTGCGGAGCGATGCCGACGACTTGTCGTATTCCTTGTCCTGAATCGGCGCGCGCATGAACTTGTTGGGACCGCCCGCATAGCCTCCGTCGCCAAACACGACCACCGCCGACGGGTTCTTGATCTCGCGCCAGGCGGTCGGATAGCGGCGATTGCCGGCGTCGTTCTCCACGTAGCCGAGGTAGCAGACGTTGTAGTTGTAGCCCGTGATGTGGTTGCCGTCCCAGTTGTCGCTTTTCGCGCGGCACTTCGGACAGCTGAACACGGACGCCGCCTCGATCTCCCCGAACATTTCGCCGCAGTTCCATCCGGTCTGGCCCGCCTTGCGCGTGAAGTCCCAGCAGAAGGACGCATAGTCGCCCCACCGCGTCACGCCATGTCGCGCCGGGTCCTCGCGCGGATAGATCAGCAGGAAGTCCGGCGTCTTGAAATACGCGGCGTCGTGCGTGCCGGGATCGACCATTCCCCAGGGGAAAAATCCTTCGTTCATCGTGTAGTTCAGGCACGTCGTCGCCAGCTGGCGCAAGTTCGACTTGCACTGTGCACTGAGGGCCCTCTCGTGAAAGAACCCGAGGGCGGGAATGAAGAACGCCACCAGCGCGGCGACAAGCCCGAGCACGAACAGCAGCTCCAGCAGCGTAAAGGCCTTTTTCTCTCGCCTCGTCTTCATTCGTCTACGGACAGCTTGAAGAACGCGCCCTCGCCCTTCGGCACGGTGAACGTGTTGAGCCACGTCCCGTCGCCCTGCGATTCGGACGCCACCAGCGTCGGCACAACCGACTTCCATCCCGCGTCGAGCGAGGCCGTCTCCTTCACCACAAGCCCCTGCGGCGTCGCCGTCATCTTCTTCGGCGAAAGCATCTTGATAACATGCTCCGTCTCTCCCGGCTCAAACGATACGACCTTGAACGGCACGTTCACTGCCGCTGTATCGGTCGGCGCAAGCCCATACACGCAGTTAATTCCGTTGGGCAAACCATTTGCCGCAATCGCATCCGGCGTCGCTTGCCACGCCGTCGCCCAGTCCGTGTAATGTTTCTCGCGCCAAAGCTCGTACCCCGTGGCCGGCCTCACGTCCGCCACGGCATCCACCTCTGGTTCTGAAAAAAGCCAGTCGCCGTCCCAGTCTCCATCCTCATCGTATTTCATCTCCGCGCTACAAGAGATTTTCACGTAGCGGAACCACTTGCGGCCACCATGCGCAACATCAGCGGGCAATTCATTTCCATTCTCATCGACTGCGTCGGCAAGGTCGTACCCTGCGCCACCGGCCGATCCGTTGTAGCGTTGGCACAACTCGGCAAGCGTCAACCCCGCGCAATCGGAGAAACTGATGCGCGGATCAACGGGAAACGTCGGATCCGTCGGCGCACCCCACCACAGGTTTCCCGAATAGAGGTTCGTGTCGGCGTTCGCCGGGTCGTAGCGGTGCCCGAGCGTGGGCGCAAAACCATCAGAAGTGCGCCACCTTTCGCTTCCGTACCAGGGGCCATCAGGGTCTTGTGCCACTTCCACGACAGACTCTTCGGGAAACCCCTGAGCCGTCAGACGGCATGTTGCCGGGTCGTCCAAGGCCGTCATACCCGTCGTCGTGGACTTCGTGCAACCGGAGTTGCCGAACACGAGGAAGTCCACGCCGAACGGATTGTCGGGGTCGTCCAGAACGTCATGGTCGAACGCGATGATTACGTAGCCCGGCTCCTCGTCATCCGGCGAGGCAAGCGTCAGGTGAATACCACCGCTGTAGGCTGGCACGGCAGGATGGACGACGCCGCCGTATGCATCCGACGACACGCCGCCCATGTTTCCCGAATAGACCTTCACGAACCGCTTCGGCTCGCCCAGCACATTGTTCGGATTATTGAAGCGCAAGTCTCTTTCAGCCGTCACACATTCAACCACCTGCGCGCCGAACGGCGACTCGGCCGACACGTAAAACGTGGCGGCTAGAATCAGACTCGTTAAAAGACCATGCCTAGTCAACATGCAGTAATTTTATCCTTATTTTGCCGATTCGTCAATATCGGACACGCGCACCTTGTAGAATTCGCCTGATGCGGCGGCGTTCTTCGCCTTCTCAAGCACAACTTTTCCGTTTTCCGCGCGCACCCACTCTGTCGGGGCGGAATATCTGCCCGTCAGGTTCGTTGAAACCGCAAGCCCATAATAGAGACCGTCGATTACGTTTCCAGGAATGACAGTGACCATTGTATCGCTCACCGTGAACGGCGGTTCTTCTTCCGAAACTGCGGCCGCCAGCGTCGGCGTCGCCACCGCGTTGAGCGTCAACTTCACGGCGTCGCCCGAGATGGTCATGTCAAAATAAGCTGGCACTTCATACGTTTGCAGCGTCTCGTCCGCCGCCGTACCCACGGTTACGGTCTTTGTAGCCGTATCGACACTTGACTGAACCGGCAACACCACCGATCCGCCGCCCCGCGCCGCGTCAAACGCAGCGGCCAAACTCGCGTATGTCGAATATCCGACCTTCGGCAGGGCGGCCGTGCACGCCTCTGACGGGTAAACCGCAACTGCAACATGCTCCGAATATGTATCACATTCATAGGCGATGGGATTCCAATCTGAATCATATGTGGATGTATAGGGGCATATCCGCCAGCAAATCCATTCGCCATTTGCGGGGTGGACAAGGTCTGCGCCGTCTGGCGTCTCGGCGAAGGAGACATTCTCGAAGTTGGTTTCAGTGCCGGAGAGCAACATCCAACTGGTACCGGTGTAGATGTAGTTGCCGCTTTCGGCATCAACGCCGGAATTCGACACCAAAGAGGGGAAGATGTCGTCGTTATCCGACTTGACGAAGTCATACGCATACGTGTTGGCATCCCAAACGCGCTCGAACGTGCCTCCGTCGCCGTCCGCGTCGTATGCGAACGCCTCGATGAACGAGCCGTACTCGCTCGTGCTGGCGAACATCTTGAGGCGACTGTCTTTAGCCGTAATTTCATCGAGAATTGCCTTCACGCTCGGCGCAGTTCCGTTCCAGCGGTAGCCCCACGCGAAGGAACACTCCTCCGCGCTGCCGTCGTTGAAATCAACGACAATGGTACACGCGTTCGTGCCGCTGCCCAGCCAGAACCGGATGTTGTCCATGCGGAACGAGCGGGCGACGGCAACTGGGGTGTACGGGGAATCGGTATGGCATTCATAGCCGATGGAATTCCAATCGGAGTCGTAAATGGAGGTATAGGGGCAAATCCGCCAGCAGACCCATTCGCCATTTTGGGGATTAGTCAGATCTGCGCCATCTGGCGTTTCGGCGAAGGAGACGTTCTCGAAGCATGTTTCGGTTCCGGAGAGCAACATCCAACTGGTACCGGTGTAGATGTAGTTGCCGGTTTCGGCATCAACACCGGAATTCGACACCAAGGGGGGAAAGATGTCGTCGTCGTCAGACTTGACGAAGTCATACGCATACGTGTTGGCATTCCAAACGCGCTCAAACGTGCCGCCGTCGCCGTCCGCGTCATACGCGAACGCCTCGATGAACGAGCCATACTCGCTCTGGCTGGCGAACATCTTGAGGCGCGGGTCGTTCGCCGTTATCTCGTTCATGATCGCCGTCACGCTGGGCGCATCTCCGTTCCAACGATAACCCCAGGCGAACGACCGGTCACCGTCGCCACCGTCATTGAAATCGACCACCACGGCGCAGCGGTTGGTACCTTCACCAACCCATTGCTCAATATCATTGAACTCAAATCCCCAAACAGGAGATACTCCAACCAAGACGGAGGCCAGGGCCACCGCCGCTTTACTTATCTTCATGTCTGTATTTAGCCTTTCATGCGAAGGTTGATACACGCGGCGGGGAGCGTCTCCTGGCTTCCGGCTTCAGGCCTCGTCCGCATCCTTCGCAGGGCCACCCGGCCCCACTGGTCAGCGCGGATTCGTATCCGGTTACAGTTGCGCGACAGCGCCCGACTTTCACGGGCTTCCGTTTTCCCAGTCGCAAAAACGGGGCGTATTATACGCTTTCCCCCGCACGAGGGCAAGGGAAAACCGGCGGTTCTAGTGCGCGTTCAGCATGTCACGCGTGTCTTCATCGAGAACGGCTGGACGGCCATGCGCCCCCTTCGGCGACGTGAGGAAGACGCTGGCGAACCAGTCCATGCCGACCTTCCACCTCGGCTTGAAGTCGTCCGACACCGCGTAGCGCCACAGCGAACGCCTGAAGAGCCGCGCGGCGGTGCTGTTGGCGGAAATGTTGAGCCCGCAGACGATCAGCCTCCCCTTCCCGACCTGCACCTCGAAAAACGGCGAGATGAAGTACGAGTGGTGGAGATCGGGAACGACCGTGATGATCGGACGGAAGTCGGCGGGCAGTCCTTCGAGGCGGTGCGACATCGCGTTGCGCTTGCCGTCCGTGAACAGCTTGCGCCAGAACTCGTCCATCCAGTAGTCGCAGCCCGTCGGGGCGAGCGCGGGATGGTCGGCATCGATCACCGCGCCGAACCCGACGTGCTTCTGATTCGTCGCGAACAGACCCGTGGACCAGTAGATCGGCTTGAACGTCGTGATGTCGCTCTTCGCGCTCTTGCCCGTGTAGATCACGCGTCCCCCGGCGGCGAGCGCCTTTGCGGCGGCGGCGGGGTCGGACGTCACGAGGACGCCCTCCGGCGGCGGTTCGCCGACGATGGGGATGCGCGGCAGCACGTAGATGCGCCACGAGTTGTCGCCGAACCTCAGTTCCGGACGGCTCGGCGCGGCGAAGCTGGAAAGCTCCACGGAAATGCTGCCCACGTCCGCAAGTTCGCCCGCAGGAATCGACTTCTCCGCCACGGCCCATCCACTGTGGATGCCGAACGACCAACGCCAGCGCGTCCCCGCCGGAATCGCGTCCGCGAGCTCGTTCCGCACGAGGAGCCGCGCCCTGAACGTCTCGTTGGAGGTCCAGAGGAACTTCGGGAACTTCGCGAGACACGGCGTGGTGCTCATCAGGACGGAGAACGGCGGCACTTCGCCGAGCGCGGGCTTCGCGTCGAAGAACGCGTCATACCAGCCGATGAGCGCTTCGCCCTGTCCGGGATAGTCGCGCATGGAGAGGAAGTTGATGCCGTCGCACGAGGGCGTGCGGAGGAAGCCCTCCGTCTCGAGCTTGTAGAAGTGCCGGCTCGTCTGCATCGACGCGGAGTGGAACTCGCGCGCGAAGCGGAAGGTGTTGTTCGAGATCGCCATCTCGCGCATCGGAATCCAACGCCAGGGATCAAGGAGTCCGTTGAACTTCGGAATCTGCTCGTCCCACATAGGGTACACAGGCCACTGCCCGATCTCGTGGGCGATCACGGGAATCGGCGCCTTGGAATAGACTTTCTCGTAGTCGTAGTCCGCCTCGCCGCCGACAAGGCCGCGCGTCCAGCCAAGGCCGGGATAGAAGTGCGTGACCATGAAGTCGTCGCTCGGCGCGACCTTGCGCGCGGTCGAGCACATCGTGAGCCGGCGCGGGTCGTACTTCTTGTGTGCCGACATCCACTTGTCGAGCGCGTCAAAGTTGCAGAACCCGAGCTCGTTGCCGAACGTCGTGGACACCATCGAGGGGTGGTTGCCGTAGGCGTCGGCGACGGCCTTCAGTTCGCGCTGGAGCCAACTGTCGAGCGCGGCGTTGCCCTTCCCCGCGAAGCTCGACGCGATTCCCTTCTCGTTCCAGTAGCCGAGTTCGCAGAAGATCATCATGCCCAGTTCGTCGGCGGCCTCGAACGCGGCCTCGGGAGGCGTCCACGTGTGGAGCTGGATCGCGTTCATGCCGTTGTTGCGCTGGATCGTGAAAAGCCGCATCCACTCGCGCTTCCCCATGTTCGGGTAGCCGGTGAGCGGGAAGTGGCAGTTGTCGATGTCCGCGCGCACGAAGAGCGGACGCCCGTTGAGCAGGAGACGGTTGCCCTTGCGTCCCGGCGTGCGGAAGCCGAAGCGGAGTTTCTTCTCGAAGCCGCCCTTCGCGTCGCGGAACGTGACCGTGTACAGACGCGGGTTGAACTCGTCCCACGCCTGCGGCTCCTCCGCGAGAGTCGCCGTCACCATCACGCGCCCCTGCGCGTAGGGCGACGGTTCCGCCGTGAAGCCGGTGAAGGAGAGGTCGCCGGACACCACGCTCGCCGCGTCGGCGACGAACCCCTCCGGCAGCTCAAACCGGACCTTGCCGTTCGCCGGGAAATCGGCGAACACGCGCACGCAATCGAGCGGATTCACTTCGCGCAGCTCGATCTTGCCGATCGCGCCGTGCCAGACGGACTGCATCCACTCGCCGTACCCGTGCGCCTTCATGACAACGCCGTACTGGCGCGAGTTGTCGATTACGATTTCAATGCGGTGCTCGCCGGGCGCAAGGGCGCCTGCGGGGATGCGGTGGACATGCGGCGTGCCAAGGGAATCGCAGAAGCCGAATTCGCGTCCGTCGATCTTCAGCCGGCTCGTCCACATCACGCGCTCAAGGAACACCTCAAGCGGCTTCGCAACCTGTTCCGCCGTCAACGTGACCGTGCGCGAATAGACGGCGACGCCGTAGTACTTGTACTTGAGCGCAAGGGAGGTCTTGGACGTGCGCTCCGTGTACGCGGCGTGATGGGCGGGCGTCTGGAACTCGCCAAGTCCCGCTTCCGCAAGCGTCCCCGGGAGACGCACCTTGCCCGCAAAGTTCGTTCCCGCGCAGTCCCACTCCCCTGCAAGGTCAATCATGGCAGGCCCGCGCGCCTCGACGCAAACGCCCGCCGCTGCCGCCATGACGGCAATCGTCATAAACAGTTTTCTCATTCTTCACGATCCTTTCCGATTCTCACTTCGCCGTGCGGCCCTTCATGTCCGTCCAGTTCGCGTCAAGGCTCTTCTGCGTTCAGCCGAACAGCACCACGGCGCGAAGCAGGGGTCACGACAAGATCCTTCAGCTCGCCGTTCTCCACGCGGCCCTCGACGGTGGTGTTGCCGGGGGCGTTGAGCTTGAAGTCGCAGTTCCACTCCTTCGGCCATGCGGGCAGGAGGAATATCTTGTCGCCCTCGTACTGCAGGAGCATCGACTGGATCGTGTTCTGGAACACGCCGCCTTCGTCCTGGTCGGGGCGCCAGTTGTAGTTCGGGCCCCAGTACGCCGGCCAGCGGTATTCGGACGGCCTGTACGCGCGCTCGGCGATGTTCTCCTCGTTGCAGGCGATCGTCCGGCCAAGCGTGGGCGTGTTCTTGAACACGCGGTCGACGATGTGCGTGCGCGCCTCCTCCGCCATGCCGAGATACGCCGCGTTCAGCTCGTCCTGCGCCCAGCCGAAATAGAGCTTGTGGAAACGCCCTTCCGTGTACGTGCGCCGGCCGATCTCCGCGTTCGGCTTCTCGAACGAACTGAGGCGGAACGGGAACACGCAGTAGAGCTCCGGCGTCTCGACGTTGCCGTGGCGCTTGAAGATCTCCGCCGGCGCGAACACGATCGCCGACTCGGTAGGGCGGCCAGCCCTCTGGCCGCCGAGCGTGCGCGTAGGCAGCTCCGGCAGGCGCGCACGGATCTTCGCGAAGAACGCGTGGTCGTCCGCCGAGACCACGCCGTCGGGCATCGCGAGGAGGAGGTCCGTGACGCGGGTGAGGCCCGCCACCTCCGTCATCGGGTTCGTGCAGTCCTGCCACGTCTCGACCGCCTGCGCGGGGTACATGTGATAGCGGCCCTTCGCGTCCAGCTTAAAGTGTCCGTCGAAGTAGCGCACGTACTCGCGGATGGACGGCAGCGCGTTCTTCTTGAACCATGCGTCGTCGCGCGTGTGCTGCCAGCGCATGATGGCCATGAGCGAGAGCTCCAGCTGGCCGACCCAGGCGTACTTGTGGCAGGGATGGTACTGGTGCTTGTCCTTGCGGTACTTCCACTCGCATTCCGGACCGTAGCAGCCCATGAAGTGGTCGCCCCACGGCTGCATGCACTCGGGGAAGTACGCGCCGTCGTGTCCGAAATACTTCTTCGTGCGCTTCTTGAAGAACTCCAGCTTCCCGAAGTACATGTCGAAGAGCGCGTCGGTGCCGTCGATGTCGCCGGCGGCGAACATCGGGTAGTACGGCAGGCGCGTGTTCTGCCACCAGTAGCCGTTGCCCCAGCGGCGGTAGTCGGGATCGCCCCTGTGGGAGATCGTGAAGAGCGTGCCGTTGAAGCGGATCGGGAGGCGTCCGCGCGACGCGCACGCGGTGAGATAGCGCTGCGCGGCGTAGGCCGTGGTGATCGCCGCACACTCGTCGGCAAGCGGGATGACGGGCCGCCCCAGCTCCTTCTTCTCGCTCTTGCCGTTCACGATGATCTCCGCCGTGCCGTACTTCGACACGCTCACCTCGAGCGTCGTCTCGCGTCCTGCAGCGATCTTCGAGGAGTGGTGCATCTGCACCGGACCGAAAATCGCGCGCGGACGCCCGAGATAGACGTCGACGATGAAGCCGTCGCTTCCGCCGGGCGTCATGTTGTCGAGAAGTCGCTGCGGCTTCTCAAGATGGTCCGTCGTGAACTTGCACGCGAAGCGGAAGGCATGGGCGTCGCGGCGGTCGCAGGGCGACCGTCCGACCGTTTCGCATGCCTTCGGGACGCCCGAATACACCACCTTCCCGTCGAACGACACTTCGGCGGACACGAACGTTCCAAGGAACTTGTTGCCGCCCTTGGAATCCACGCCGAAGCTGAGCGGCAGTTTGCTGTTGGTGGGGAAGTCGTAGGGCTTGGGCGGCGCGTTCTTCACCGCTTTGGACGGCGTGACGGCGATGTGGCTGCGGTTCCAGAACGCGCGCCACCAGGCGATGTGCGCCGCGCGCTTCGCCTCCTCGCCGTCGATGTTCCAGCCGTCGCGGTCGAGCATCTCGTTCGTGCGGCGCAGCCATTCGTCCGCGTCCTTGCACGGGTGATAGCACGTGATCGCGGTGAGGAAGAGGGTACGTGAAGGTACGTCGGATGACAACAAGCGTACAACAGCAAGGTCGTCATCTTGTTGTTGTACGCTTGCTGTCTTCCCATCCCCCGCCCCACCTTGTTGTTGTACGCTTGCTGTCTTCACCACGATCTTTCTCGTCACCCCACCAAACACCCGGTCCGAAAGCAGATCCGGCTTGCCGAGATCGCCCGTCCCCTGGTAGTAGTCATACACCTTCATCAGGTCGGCGACCGTCTCGTTGCGGTTCACATGACACCAGCCGCCCGGCACGAGACGGTCGGCGCTGATGGTGAACTTCTTCTTGCTCAGCACCTTCCCGAAAGGACCGCCCTCGCAGAACCTGTTGCCGAGCTCGTACTCGCCGACGCCGAACACCTTCGACCCGCCGGGATAGAGACGCCAGTTGACCACCTTCGCCTTGACGTCCGGCGGGCCCTTCACGTCGCACACCGCGATCGAATCCGTTCCCTGCTGGATGCGGTACCGCAGCGACACCGCCCGGCCCCCGCTCTTCCACGACGCCTCGAACTCGCCGCGTTCCAGTGAAAGCTCCTGATGGTACGTGCCCGCGTCGACGGGCGACTTCGTCTCGTAGTCGATCGCGCCGGTCTTCACGTGGCGTCCGCCCTCGTTCCACGAATCGGAGTTCTGCAGCACGGTGTGCAGCGTGCCGGCGGCGTCCAGCCACGCGGTCGCGCCCACCTCGCCGTTGCCGAGCACCATGATGCCCTTCTCGTCCTTTGCGGGCGTGTCGAACACGACCGGCGCCGGCGCGTACGCAAGCGCCGCGGCTGCAATCCCCGCGGAAATGTACAGGATTCGAGCTTTCATCTTGTATTCTCTTACTTCAGGAATCTTCCGGCCAGCGCGTCCTTCTCCTGCTTGGGCACCGCGATGACCGTGCCGTGGCGGATGCCCTTCGGCAGATGGAGCTCCGCCGTGCGGTCTTTCCAGGTCTTGCCGCCGTCGGAGCTGGAAATCATGTTGTAGCGTCCGCGACGGTAGTTGTCGAAGCAGACGTAGATCTCCTTGCCGACGAGGAACGGCGACGGCCCCTCGACCCAGTCGGGTCCGAAGTTGATCGGCCCGTCAAGCTTTGTCGGGAAACCCTTGTCCAGCGACTTCGTGCGCGTGGTGAGGATGTGCTTCTTCGCAACGGGCTTCTCGCGCTCGTCCTTGATCGTCATCACCCAGTCGTGCGTGAGCGGGTCGCGCACGATCGCGGCGTCAATCACGCTGTAGCCCGGGTCGAACCACTTCTCCGTCGGCGTGAACGTCTTGAAGTCGCGGGTCGTCGTGCGGTAGATGCGGTGTCCGTCGCCGCGTCCGGCAATCGTCGACGCCCAGTAGATGTGGTACGTGCCGGTGTCGGGGTCGTAGGTGAGCTCCGGCGCCCAGCAGTTCCGGCATCCCTTCTCATGCTCCATCACGGGAATCGCGCGCTGCTCGCTCCAGGTAACGAAATCGCGCGTCTCGGCGTAGCCGATGATGCGGTCGTGCCAGCTCGTGGTCCAGACCATGCGATAGACGCCGTCCGGGCCGCGGCAGATGGAGGGATCGCGCATGAGGCGGTCCTTGCCCACCGTGGGCTTCAGGACGCTCTTGTTGCCGTTGAGCGCGGTCCAGTTCAGGCCGTCGTCGCTCACGGCGAGGTGCAGTCCGTCGCTCTGTCCGCAGAAGTACGAGAAGATGTAGGCTTCCTTGGCGGGCGTCTCGGGGGCGGCCTGCGCGAACGCCGTCACCGCCGCAAGTCCAGCAGAAACAATCAGGGTTATCGTTTTCATCTTTTTCCTCATGTATGGCATTACGACTCGTAGACGACCTTGTAGCCGATCTTCTTCGCGAACGCCTCGACGCCCTTCTTGAAGTCGCCGAGGAACGTGACGCGGTGCCAGCCAAACTTGTTCCAGTAGCGGTACGCCTTCTCGAAGTCGCCCGTCACCTCCACCACCATCTTCGTGCGGCAGCCGCGGTCGTCGGGGTCGTTCGAGAACGAGCGGCCGGTCTGCAGCGCCATAAGGCGCTTGCCGATGTCGAACTGCACGGACGTGACGGGATAGTTCCGGGGCGCAAGGGCGCGCACGGACGCCCCTTCGCGGTCCGCGCAGTGCGTCTCGATCTCGAACGGCGACGCCTCGCTCTCCACGCCCAGCAGCTTGCGCGTGGAGACGCAGTGCGCGAACAGCATCGCGCGCCGGGAGCTGTCGATGGCGGGATCGGAGATGTAGCCCATGCGCCCCTTCGTCATCGCGTTGAACACGATCATCACGACGGTGGAGCGCACGTCGTTCTCGCACGTGCCGAAGAGGCCGACGTCCTGCAGCTCCATGAAGCCGAGGCACGGATACGCCTTGAGCTTGCCATTGTAGCATCCGCCGAGGCAGTTGATCGTGATGGACACCGCCCCGCGGTCCTTGAGCACCTGCTTCATCGCGAAGAACATCTTCGCGCAGCCGAGGAGCGTCGCGTCCGTGACGCCGCCGATCTTGCGCGCCGTGCGCTTCCATTCGTCCACCTTCGGCTGCGCGACGGCGTCGGGAATCTTCTCCCACGCGGCGTTCAGCTCGGCGAACTTCAGGTCTTCCACGACAATGCCGAAGTCCTTGAGGATCTGCGCCTTGAACTTGGCGGGGCAGCCTTCCACGGAAAGAATCTTCTTGCCCTTCACGGCGGCGAGCGTCTCTTCCGGCGTAAGGCAGTCGAGCGGACCCTCCACGGGCTTGACGCCGCTCTCCGGTGGCGTGTGGGAAAGACGGTAGTCCGTCGCGGCCTTGACGAAGTCGTCCGCCGTGCCGTCCTTCAGCTTCTCGAACGCGCGCGCCGCGCCGATGGTGTCGTTGAAGTCGAGCGAGCTCATGAAGGCGTAGTTCGGCCACTTGCGCTCGATCAGCGTCGAGTTGTCCACGTCCCATCCGCCGATGCCGGAGTACGGGAAGCTGCAGAAGAGGAGCGGCTTGAACGTACGCGCGATCGGCGAGATGCAGCTCACCCAGTTGTTCAGCTGGATCACGAGATAGCCCTTCACGTCGCCGGCGGCGTTGTCCTCGGCGACGATCTTCTTCGCGGTGGGGATGTCGCTCGCCATGCCCGGGACGAACGCGACGCCCTTCACGGCGGCGTTGAGGGCGTCCGTCACGTTCTTCATCACGGGACGGAAGTCGAAGCCGATGTGGGGCCAGGTCTTGCGCTTCTGCACCTCGTCGAAGGCGGCGAACACGAGGCGCACCTTCACGGCGCCCGTCTTGTCGGGAATCGCCCCGGCGGGGGTGGGCGCGGGAAGCGCGGCCAGGAAGTCCTTGAACTCGGCCTTCGCGGCGAAGCCGCCCATTGCGGCGGCGGCGAAGAGGCTGTGGATGAAGTCGCGGCGGGCGCAGCCCGCGCACGGGCCCGCCGAGTGCTCCGTTACATGTTCGTTGTCCATCTTGTGGTTTCCTTTTTGGGGGTGGGAATTGGGTCGTCGCGTGATCTGCCGCTTTGCCGTCACTTGCGGCCGATCGCGGACAGGACCGCCTTGGCGACGAGTCCGCCTTCCATCTTGCGGACATGCGGCGTGTGGTGGAACGTGTCGCTCCAGTTCGCGTTGCGGTCGAGCGGGTCGAGGGCCGCAAAGAGGTCGTTCGTCTCGATGCCGCCGAGCCGGGCGACGACTTTCGCCCCCGCCGCGTTCAGCTCGCGCGCCTTCGCCGTCTTCGCCGCGTCCTTGAGCGGCGTGGACGTGCACCACACGATCTTCGCCGACGGCTGCTTCTCGCGGATGAGCCGGAGCGCCGCCTCGAACCGCTTCTCCCAGTCCGCCGTCGGCGTGTCGAGCGAGTGAAGCCCGTTGTTGAAGTGGATCACGTCGTACTTCGCCTCGTCGAGGTAGATGCCGAGGAAGGTCAGGTAGTGCGGACTCGTCACGCAGTAGGACGAAATCCAGTAGGTGACGTTGACGCCCTTCGCCTCAAGGAGGCGCCGCGCCTCGCCCTGGTAGCCGTTGACGATCGAGTCGCCCACGAGCAGCACGCGGGGCAGGTTCTTACGGCCGTCCACGAGATGGTACGCGTACGACTGCGACCATTCCGTGTTCTCGTGTCCGCGCAGGTTCACGGAAACCGGGCAGCCTCCGTCCGGCCTGTCGGCCGACAGTGCGCAAAACGCCGCCAGCCCGACCGCGACGCACGCGGCATACCGATTAATCGTCTTTCTCGCTTGCATTGACAGACTCCTTCTTGTTTTCTTGGGACCGAAAGAGTATATCAAAGTCCCGCCCGAGGGGCGAGTCAATACTGCCGTCTGCCTCATCGCCCCAGTCCTCCCGCCAATCGGGATCGTCCCAGTCGTAGTACGGCTCCTCCTCGTTCCATTCATCCGGGCTGTCAAACTCATTCTGCATTCTGATATTCCTTTCTGCCTCCTACTCGTTTCCCATCCGGAAATCTTACACGCCATTTTGCAAATTCCATGCCAACCATCTTCGCGGCGCTAACTGGGAAAGCCGCCATCTTGGCGGCGCACTGGGACAACGGGCATCTTGCCCGTTGCACACACCGCGGGAGCGACCGCGCTTGCCGCTTCGCACGGGAGCGGCCGCGCTTGTCGCGGCCGAAAATAAAACGGAGCTGTTGCCGGGAAGCGGAATCGAATGATCCGATTGCTTTGATCTCCCAGGGAGAACGCGGGCATCGCGGCCCACGGCCCTTCACCCCCCGGACTCCTCTTTTCAATCGACTTTCGTGTTTCAAGATTCAAGCTTCTCCATTGCAACACGATTCGTGATTCCGCCGGAAACGAAATCGACATATATCACCGGATTCATTTCATCTGGATGGCGCAATGAGTTGTCGGCGAGACGAAAATCGTCATTTTCAGAGGCGACTTCAAAGTTGCCGTTTGCGTCACGTGACACCTCACGGCACCAGAACACGCACCCTTCAATCTTCTTCCCGCTAACAACGACAGGGAAATGCTCCTTGCCGCCAATCTGCCTTACGCACTCCCATATCGGGCCCACGACATAATATTGCCCGTCTTGCGAAATATATCGCAGGACGCTTGCGAGATAATAGGCAGGTTCAAATTCGAACTGACCGGTCATTTTTGCTTCTCCTTTGTTTTTACCCATGAAATTTCTCCGCCCATGAGAGCTGCCACAGGCGCTTCCTGATCTCCAATCCACATCATCGCTTCCATCCTTCACTTCTTGAGCAGTTTCTTGCCTGTCAGCAAAACACTTCCAACGGACGCGGCGACTTTGGCCACATCAAGGACTCCATCGAGGAACCCTGACATGAACCTGTTGAATCTTTCCATTAACGACTCCTTTCCTCACTTGCAATTCCGGAACAAATAGACGCCTCCAAATACAAGCGCGGCAAGAGTCGTAACGATCCCGCATGTATAACCGACCTCGCGTGCCGTATCGTTTTTCGCGTTCATTTTCGTTTTTCCTTTCTCTGACTACGCGCCGAGACGGCAGGAGACCAACTCCGTATGGCCGCACTTCGGGCACCTCGCCCTGACGCCGGAAACGCCATCGGTGACGAATACCGGCGGATGGAAATGCTCAATCCGCATTCGGCTCCCGCAGTCCTTGCAACGCTTCGTGCTAAACATGGTCGCAAAACCATCCATGACACGCTCGATAAATTTCGTTCGACTCTTTCTCATTGTTGCCTCCTTACGCAAATGTTGTATCGCCGGCGCCGCAGCCAGTGGAGCGCCACGCAACGTGACCGCACCCGAACTTGTCGCGGAGGGCTGCCGCCACGGCCGCCGCAGACAGGCAGCTGGAAGTCTCCTGTCGTCCCGTGATGCAGGAACGCGTGAAGTTGTGGCAGTTGTTGGATGTGAGGCGGTAGTGTCCGTGCTCCCCGACGGCGCGTTCGGCGCGGTAGGCGATCAGCTCGGAGGCGAGCGCCTTGTAGTTCCCGTCCTCCTCGGACGCCGCCACGTAGATGTAAATCCCGCTGCGCATGGCGCTTCCCGAGACGAACTCGTGGAGGCCGACGACGCGCACAATGGCACGACCATCCACCTCTGTGACCTCGGCGATGCGGTCGTTGCCGAGATAGACACCCGTGTGCGAGGCCTGTCCGCCAACGAGGTCGACTTTCAGGATGGAGCCGCGGCGCGGCTTCACGCGGTCGCAGACCACGTTCTTTACGACGCTCTCGCCCACCTCCTTCACCACGCTTGCGCCGAGGCACGTACCAAGCACGCGGGCTGCAACGTGCTTCGCCGCCGCGCTGGCCGCGCCCTTCGCCGCAACGCTAACGGCCCCCTTCGCCACGGCGCTGACAGTACCTTTCGCCGCTAGGCCAACGGCGCCCTTCGTGAGCAACCCGATTCCGGCCGCCGCGCCCAAGCCGCCAATAGCCGAGCCTGCCGCCGCAGAGGCCGCCGCACTTGCGCACGCTGCGCTGATACCGCCGATGAGAGCAGAGATGGTGAAAATCATTTTCGTTTTCCTTTCGATTTCGTTTTGCCCGAACAAGCCACCAGAACCATCCTGGTTGCCTCAGACGCGGATAGTATCTCATATTTTCGCTGCTCCGCATCGATTTCGGAAATCCGCAGACATCCGCATCAGGCATCTTGCCGTTGCAGCCAATCGGGGTGGCGGGCGTCTCGCCCGCAACTGGGACAACGGGCGTCTCGCCCGTTGCAGCCAATCGGAGTGGCGGGCGTCTCGCCCGCAACTGGGACAACGGGCGTCTCGCCCGTTGCAGCCAATCGGAGTGGCGGGCGTCTCGCCCGTTGCAACCGCCGCCAAGATGGCGGCGGGAGCGGCCGCGCTTGTCGCGGCCGTATGGGGAGCAGCCATCCTTTCGGCTTTTGGTTCGGTTGATACTGCCAAGAAGGAGGTCAATGTGACTGGCAAGATCCAGAGTCTCAATTGCCTTTCGGCTTTTGGTTCGGTTGATACCCCGTAGAGAAGAGGCCGCTGGAACTGGCGGAACATTCGCGTCTCAATTGCCTTTCGGCTTTTGGTTCGGTTGATACTACAGAGAGCTCCTCGCTGCAGCCATCATGAAGAACCGTCTCAATTGCCTTTCGGCTTTTGGTTCGGTTGATACGCTGCGCCTGCCCTGCCGCTCGAACAGCCGCCGGCGGGAAGTCTCAATTGCCTTTCGGCTTTTGGTTCGGTTGATACGCCGAAGGTTCTTGTCACGGTGTACAGGCTGACGTAGTCTCAATTGCCTTTCGGCTTTTGGTTCGGTTGATACGAAAGAGGGGCTGATCAAGAAAGTCGTGCCTGACAACAGGTCTCAATTGCCTTTCGGCTTTTGGTTCGGTTGATACTCCCGCACTGTGCGGCGTCCCTCATCCTCGAAGTCTGCGAAGTCTCAATTGCCTTTCGGCTTTTGGTTCGGTTGATACGACCCGAACACCCGCGCAGTCTCCGGGCTGAAGCGCTGGGTCTCAATTGCCTTTCGGCTTTTGGTTCGGTTGATACTCGCTGCGCAGGGAGAAGAGGAGGCGGCGGCGCTGGTGTCTCAATTGCCTTTCGGCTTTTGGTTCGGTTGATACGCGTGGTTTGTGTTCAACTAACGAAAGGAAAACCATGACAAGTCTCAATTGCCTTTCGGCTTTTGGTTCGGTTGATACTTGGCTGGAATCTGGCGGACAATCCGCAGACTGTGGGGCTGGTCTCAATTGCCTTTCGGCTTTTGGTTCGGTTGATACTTCATAATTGCGGGTTAAACACACGTGAAAAAATATTGTCTCAATTGCCTTTCGGCTTTTGGTTCGGTTGATACCGGAATGACATCCGAAAACGAGGCGTTGTATGACGCGTCTCAATTGCCTTTCGGCTTTTGGTTCGGTTGATACATGGCAAGTCCGAAATTGTTTATACAGTACATCCGGGAGTCTCAATTGCCTTTCGGCTTTTGGTTCGGTTGATACGAGAGGTGGCAGAACGGTAAAGCTACAGAGAACCGTGTCTCAATTGCCTTTCGGCTTTTGGTTCGGTTGATACGACGCCCTTGCGCGCGGGGCCGGTACGGCGGTTATTGCGTCTCAATTGCCTTTCGGCTTTTGGTTCGGTTGATACTGTACCATAATTTGCCCCTGTGTTCAAGGGGGTTTTAGAGGTATTTTTGACGGCAGACGGGTTGGCGCGAAGCGGCAAAAATGGAAATCGCAAATAACAGGTGGTTTCATGGGCAAATCGTGAGAGATCGCTTGACGGCAGATGGCCTTTTTCAGGGGTTTTCATCTGCCGTCAGAAAACGAACGTGAGCGGGCGGGCGTGGCTGGATACGTGTCCCGTGATCGGCGATACCATCGCCGATACCAAGGGAGGAGTTCAATTGCCCTTTGGCTTTTGGGGCGGGTGATACGCCGCTACGCCCCGTACGGGACGCGGAGGCCGATTGCGGGGAAGAGCAGCGCGCCGTCGAGCGCCATTCCCGTAAGGTGGCGCGAGGGGTTGCGCACCCACGGATAGACATCGACACGGTCGCGGAAGAGATCCTGCGACACGACAACCGACCTCGCGTTGCCGTCGGCGTTCATGAGGATGAAGGCGTCCGCCTCCGTCCCCGCCGGCACCTGAACGAAGCGGTCGGGACGCTGCCGCAGGATCTCCTCGTAGCGCCGCTCGTCGCCCGGGTGCCCCTTCTCGCGCAACTTGTGCGGCGCGCTGGCGTCGAAGAACACGCGGTAGTCGGCTCCGCGCGCCTTCAGCTCGCGGGCGAACGACAGGACAACGTCGAGCTGAAGCCCGTTCCGCGAATCCCACCAGAGCATGTTGCTGCCATCGACGTAGAACACGTGGTCGCGGAAGTAGTCGCCAACGTCGGCCGACTCCGACGCCGAGGAGCTGAAGGCCGCTGCCGTTGCGCGCTCATACCGGCGCGTGAGATCGCGGCCCGCCGCGGCAAAGGCGCCCGACATGTCGCCGCCGAACGGGTCGAGCACGTTGGCACCGGCGAACTCGGCAAGCGCGGCGCGGTCCGCGTTCGGCCCCAGCGCGATCGCGTGGGCGCAGAGCACGCCTGACGCCACGCGGCGGCGCACTTCTGCCACCTCCGCCGAGCAGGAGTCCGTGGAGACGCCGTCCGATAGTACGACGAGATGCGGCGTGACGGACGCGACGCCGGCTGCGCGGTAGGCAGCCTCCTGCCTGTCGAGGCATCCGAGCGCGAGACGCAACGCGCCGCCAAGCGGCGAATCGCCCTTGGGGCGGATGCGCATCGAGCCGAGACGCGAACTCGCGAACGGATGGAAGTCGTCCAGCACGCGCAGGTCGTCGCCCATGCCCACGGCGGCGACGTCCACCGCCGCGCCGCGGAAGGCGTTCGCGCCGATCGCCCCGACGAACGCGCCGAGCGAGCGGTGGAGGTCGGCTAGCGCAGTGCCTTTGTACATCGAGTGTGAGGTGTCGAGCACCAGCATGACCGCGCAGTGCGGCATGATCGGCTCGAGAGCGGTCACGGGCGTCTCGTCACAGACGGTGAAGGAATCGGGATGAAGGCTTTCCATGTCAGTATCCTTTCTTCTTGGATTTGCGACTACGCGAGATTCGCCCACGACGCGACGGACGGGTATGCGATGTTGTCCTGGTCGGACACCGCGCTGGCGGATACGCTCTTGAGGGAGTCGGAAAGCCAGCGGAAGAACTGCTTGAAGCGCAGCCCCTGCAGCTTCACCGGCCCAGGCTCCGTCGGCAGGATCTGGCACATCGTGGCGTGGTCGGCCGAGTTGCCAATCTCGACGCCGATGTACATGAACTTGCCGCGCTCTGCCTCGGCGCGGAGGCGCTTCGCCACGGGTTCCCAGTTGTCGCCGGGGCGGCCGTCGGTCATGAGCACAATCCAGGGACGGTACGAGGAGACGCCCTGCGCGCGGTAGAGCTCGCGGCGCGCCGCGAGGTCGCGCTCGGCAAGGCCCAATGCGGCCCCCATCAATGTCATGCCGCCCGCGACGAACGGCGCCGGCGGCGTCACCGATGCCATCGACGTAAAGGGCTGCACCACGTCTGCCGTGCTGCTGAAGGTGATGATCTCGAGCTCCACGGACATGGACGCGGCCTCGTCGGCCTGCGTCTCGCGGACGAACTGCGCGACGGCGGCGTTGAGCTCGCTGATCGGCTGGCCCGACATCGAGCCGGACACATCTAGGATAAGCGTCACAGGACAACGGGGTGCGGGATTCATGACATCGAGGTTGTCGAGCGTGTTGTTGATGGTGTTGTTGTTCATTGTTTTTCCTTTTTGGTCTTTTTTAGTTGTTTTCTTCGTTGCGGACTGTCTGCGACTTCGGCACCGTGCCGTCGTCTTCAGATTCATCCGGCAAATTCTCTTTTGGCGTTGTTGCCTGCGCGCATACGATCGCGACCGAGCGGTCGTCGTCGCCGCGAGCGTCCTCCGCCCACTGGCGGCGTGCGAGGTACGAAACAAGGTCGTCGCGCGCGAGTTCGCCGCGTTCCATGAGGCTGAACATCTGCGGGAACACGGGCCCTGGCGTCATGTCCGCCAGCCTGAACATCAGGTGCTGCGGGCCGTCGGACGTGGCGGCAACGCCTGTGATCTCTTCCGCAGGCAGGATGGCCGACTGGAAGTCGTCCTTTTCCTCGCCCCCGGAGCGGACGAAGCTCGTGAGGTTCGCAAACTCGCCCTTCGCCGGCTTGAAAACGGTCTCGCATGCGTCGCCGCGACGCACGACGAGCGCGCCGTCGCCGACTTGGAAGCAACCTACGTGAGCGCCGCCCACGATCGCGAACGCGGCCGTGAAGTCGAACTCGTTCTCGGGGAGTCCACGCGCCGCAGAAAGGTCAAGCTTCGCCTGGACGAGCGTACGGTAGAATACGCGGCAGAGGTCGCGCCATTCGTCGTCCGTCAGCCCGGGTCGATCCAAAAAGTCCGAGACCATCGGCTCCAGTACGTTGAGCTGGGAGCGGAAGGCCTGCACCGCCGCGCGGCTGCCTTCCTGCGAAAGACCGGCCTTCGCGCTGCCGCGTCCGTCGCAGACTATCACTGCGGGACGCGGTTCGGTGACGCACGCGGAAGCATCCTGGCAGGGCATCTCTCGACGGATGTGTCCGTTGCCGATCATCGAGACGGCAAAGCCCTTCCACTTGCCTGGGCGAATCGCCTCGACCTCGGGGCACGCGGAGTCTCCGCCGGCCTCGCCGCTGTCGTGGACGAGCAGCGTCTCTTCCTCCGCCACTTCCATCTCTTTTATCTCGTTCATTTCTTTCATCTCGTTCATTTCTTTGGTTCCTTTCATGAAGCCGGTTAATAAAGGCTGGGGTTGAAGTTGGACGTGGTGCCACCCATGCGAGGCGCAGGGAAACGCCCGTAACCTTGCGGGTTGTACTGCTGCGGCGGCATATAGGGTGGCCTTGCGAATCCGGGCGTTCTCATGAAACCACGGCTCGGGTAGGCAGGACGCGGCATGAACGAACGCGGCGCGGCGGGTGTCTGGATCCACTCATGCGACTTCACCTTGCACGGATTCAGCGAGACGCGGTCGGGATCGGCATCCTTGGTCATGGTGATCAAGAGGCCGTTGAGCGCGAACTCAAGGTCGCCAAGCGGCGTACGCATGGCCGGGGCGGAGTGTCCGTTGCGGAAGGTCGTGATGAAGGCGTTCTTCAGCTTGCCGGTCAGCTGGCTCCAGAGCTTGTACCAGCAATCGGGCAGGCGGCAGTCGGCGCCGATGCCGAGCGGACAGCGTCCGGCGAGCAGGTTCTCGTCGGGCGAGCCGCAGCCGCCGCCGTCCGGCACTCCCTGGTAGCTGTAGGGGTGGTAGCCGCACATGAGCAGCTGGAACGCCACGAGGGCCGCTGAGAAGGCCACCTGCTCGACCGTGCGGGGGCGGTTAAGGGCCGACGGGGAGGCAAGAAGCTCGGGTGCCGTGTGGGAGGCGAAATAGGTGTGAGTGACCAGCGGACGGCCATGCCTGTCGGCAATCTGGAAGCTGTCCACGTCGATGAACGAGACGTTGCACTGCTCGTCCACCCAGAAGTTGGCCGGGTTGAAGTCGTTCACGATGACGTTCGCCTCGGCGAGCAGGCGCACGCGCTTGACGAAGTTGACGGCGGTCTGCGCGAGCTGGCGGCGGTTCCATGCGGGGAACTTTTCCTTGACGGATGCGGGGCCGTTGAACAGCGACGAGAACGGCACTCCCTTGCAGGCCCGCATTGCGAAGCCGATCAGGTTCTTGCGCGCCGCGTCACCGTACACGGGCATCAGCGGCCACGCGAGGCCCTTCATCGCCTGGCAGGCGCGGTTCTCGCACATGGCCTCGATGCGCTCGCGGATCGCCCTGGCCTTGGCGGGGTTTTCCAGCGTTTCGCGCTTGTAAACCTTCACGAGGAAGCCGGGCTTGCCGGGCACCGTGTAGATGATGCCTTCGCCACCGGACGCCTTCTCGTCCTTGGCCTCGAGAGTGATGGCCACGCCCGTGGGGTCGTAGCACGCGCGCGTCGCGGGCTCCGCCGCGACAGTTCCAAGCTTGGCCCAGTTGAGGCCGCCGACCTTCGATGATTTCTTGTTGCTCATTGTTCTTTTCCTTCTTTTTATTCTTGTATTCCCCCTCAGACCGCGCCTCGGCACTCGCCTCAACCACACGGCCTTATTTGGGGTTGACGCGAGAAGTATAGAATATTTCCGTGCCCTGCGGTTGAATGGGGATGTCCGCAGAAATCCGCAACTTTTTACCCACCGGCGCCTACCTCCCCCGTCTAACTCACGGCATAAAAAAAAGGCGACGAGCAAGATGCTCGTTGCCCTAATGCCTCAATTGCCTTTCGGCTTTTTGGGGGTGGTTGATACCGCAGAACGCATTCTGGACTGAGAGCCCGCCTCAAAGAGTTCGGTGAAGCGGCACTCATACCGCTTTACCCGTTCGCCGAATGGGCCGCAACTGGGACAACGGGCATCTTGCCCGTTGCAAGCAATCGGGGTGGCGGGCATCTTGCCCGCAACTGGGACAACGGGCGTCTCGCCCGTTGAAATCGCCGCCTGGAAGGCGGGAACGGCCGCGCTTGTCGCGGCCGTATGGGGCTTTCGGCTTTTGCAACAGCCGCACCAACTTGCTGTTGTACGCTTGTTGTCTACCGCAGGAGCCCAATTGCCTTTCGGCTTTTGGTTCGGTTGATACGGGTTCTGCAGACTCTTCCAGCGGTCGGCCTTGGTGGGGTCTCAATTGCCTTTCGGCTTTTGGTTCGGTTGATACTACACGGACATCGAGAAGGCCCGCGCCGCGAAGGAGGAAGTCTCAATTGCCTTTCGGCTTTTGGTTCGGTTGATACCCGGAAGGTGCGCTGATCCTTAAGTGCGGTGCCAGTTGGGGAGTCTCAATTGCCTTTCGGCTTTTGGTTCGGTTGATACGCGCGTTCTGAGAAATGAAGATCTCATGAACCGTAGTTGGGTCTCAATTGCCTTTCGGCTTTTGGTTCGGTTGATACGGCGCGGACGAGGAGTCGGAGCGCGAGGAGGGCCGCCTTGTCTCAATTGCCTTTCGGCTTTTGGTTCGGTTGATACTAGAGAAGAAAAATGTGATTGTAGATTGTGCAAGTAAGAAAAAGTCTCAATTGCCTTTCGGCTTTTGGTTCGGTTGATACCTGATATTGTAGATAAAGCATTGGGAAGCGTTAAAGGTTGTCTCAATTGCCTTTCGGCTTTTGGTTCGGTTGATACAAGGGGGAAGCGTATATATGTTCAGAAGCCTTGGTTCGGGTCTCAATTGCCTTTCGGCTTTTGGTTCGGTTGATACATGGATTATGGTAGAAAAAATGGAATTGAACATTATGTAGTCTCAATTGCCTTTCGGCTTTTGGTTCGGTTGATACCACTCTGCAGAGGATTCTTGGGGAAGTTGAGGAGACATGGGGTCTCAATTGCCTTTCGGCTTTTGGTTCGGTTGATACCATGGTGGTTCCGGTGTCTTTGATCTCGGAAAGTATGCGTCTCAATTGCCTTTCGGCTTTTGGTTCGGTTGATACGCCATTAAGGGTGGAAGGGTTATTGCCCGCGCCTTTAACGTCTCAATTGCCTTTCGGCTTTTGGTTCGGTTGATACTGTACCATAATTTGCCCCTGTGTTCAAGGGGGTTTTAGAGGCATTTTTGACGGCAGACGGCTCGGCGCGAAGTGGCAAAAATGAAAATCGCAAATAACAGGTGATTCTACGCACAAATCGGAAGAGATCGTTTGACGGCAGATGGCCATTTTCGGGGGGGGGGCGTCTGCCGTCAGAAAACGAGCGTGAGCGGTCGTTCGTGGTGGCGGCATTCGCCCAAGGTGCGTATGCGCTTGCGCCCAATCAAACCGATGGGGTAGTCGATCACGCAGTCCTCGTCTTCGCACACGGTTTCGGAGAGGCGCGTCCACAGGTCGGCAAAGTCCCCGTCGGACAGGTCGCATTCGAACACGCTCTTCTCCACGCGGATGCCGTAATCCTCGCAGGTCCTGGCCACGCGCCGCAGGCGCTTGCCCGACGTGATGTCATAGGCGATCAGATGAAGCATGGCGACTCCTTATGCCGCGCGATGGAAGCGTATCGGCTCTTTGCCCTCGAGCATTCCGATAAACCGGCATACTTCCCTGTCGATGAGCTGCCGGATCGTGATGCGACCACTTTCTGACGAGCTGCGACGCACCATCATCTCGTCAAACGCGCGAAACACGATGCTGCGGCCGTCCGCCGTTAGGTGGAAGCCACCTTCGGCAACAACCTCGAAATGCCGGTCGGCAAGTATACGCCTGTGATTCAGAAGGTTGATCGTCAGCCGATCCGCCAGCATCGGACGGAACGGCTCCATCAAGTCAAGAGCCAGGGCCGGGGACCGGTCGATGCCCTTGTGCAGGAATCCCCCGGCCACGTCTAGTCCGTGTGCGCGTATCGCGGCGGTGAACTCGTTTTCAAGCAGCGCGTATGCGAACGACATCAGGGCATTCGCCGGATTGCGTGGCGGACGCCGCGACCGTCGCTCAAAGGGAACATCCTTCGGGAAGAACCGTCCCAGCAGCTTGAAGTAGCCGTTCGCAGCCGCGCCTTCGATTCCACGCACGGCATCGGCCGATTTTGCCATCGTCAGCCCTCCCAGCAATCCCGACAACAAGCGCCATTCAGTTTCGTCCGCCAACGACACATTGCGCTCCGCCGCAATCCGCTGGAGCGAACGGCGGCAATTGGCGATCTTGGCGGCTGCAAGCTGCCGGGCAAGCAGTACGGTGAAATCCCCGTCGTGCATTCGTTCGTATTGAAGGATGCGCCGCCCAGCGTGAAATCCGCCGCCGCCGTCCATCATGCCGCGCCAGTGTCCCCCTGTTGTCAGAAACGAACAGGGGATGCCCTTATCCATCAGTTTTGCTAAGACATGAAACGAGATCGAAGGTTGTCCCGCAACAATGACCCGTTCCACGTCCACGAGCGGCACGCGTTGGAAACCACCGCCACCGGCATGGTCGTGGATCACGATGTGGCTCGACTCCATATTCACGCTTACGGAACTTCGGTTGATCACAAGTGTCATGGCTGTTCCCTCATTCGTCATCGCTCCAGCCAGGCGGATAGATTCCGCGTTGGGTGTCCTCCGTGCCGTCGAAGTCACTTCCACAGTAGGGGCAGCACGAGTTCCCGAAAGCGGCGTCCGACCAAGAGCCGCAGGCCTTGCAGCGCTCGAACGTGTTTGCGAACGGGTCGCGGTCATACTGTGTACGGATGTGCCTGAACAGGTTCATCTCATTTCCTTTCGTTAAACGTTTACTGTTGGTTCCGCCGTCACACCGATCCTCCTACCGGAAAAACTTGGTGAACGGTAGCACCTTTGTGGCGACGCCCAGGATTTTTCCTACGCCGTCGCAGAAACCGTCGCAGAAGCCCGAGCCGTAACCGCCACGTGGCGGCTGCAGGGCGGAAGGACGGTAGCTGGTCGCAGGCGGCATTGGCCGGCTGGCACGGAAGGAGACGTATTGGTTACGATACGGAGAGTAGTTGGAATTGTTCATTTTCTTTCCTTTCTGTTGTCAATGCAAAGTTGGTGGACAACCTCACTTTTCGTTAATGCTCTTCATTAAGAAGTACACAAGGATCGCGCCCAGCCCAGCCGCTCCGATGCCTGCCGCCATCTTCCCAGTGTCGTATCCACGGTCATATTCATGCTGCGGTGGCGCATACGGTTGGCAATCATAACGGCCGGGGTCGTAGTTGTAGGAGTTACTAATCGCTCTGTCTTCGTTGAAGTAGGTCATTTTGTTGATCCTTTTGGTGTTTGTGTTTTTTGGGTTATGCGGCGCGGCTGTGGACCGCGTTCCGCAAAATGCGTTTTGCCCGGCGGTGGGCATGGATGTCGTTTTCAAGGCGACGCCGCGCGAGCAGGCTGCACGCCACGATGTCGTGCGTGGACATGTGGTCGTGCGTCACCGCGAACGCACCGTCGCGCACCATCGCGAACTTGCGCGCCAGGCGCCTCTGGCAGTCGCGTGCCTTGCGTTCCATCTTCACGGCGAGCTTCGAGAACTTCACGGCCTTCTTGGCGTCCTTCTCCACGCCGTCGCCGGCTTCGTACGCCCGCGCCATCGCGCGGTATCCGTCGGAAGATCCCTTGCGCACAGCCAGATCGAAGCAGTCAAAAGCCTTCTTCGCGTCACCTTTCGCCAGCATCGAGTTGCCGAGCGCAAGCACGGCGTCGCGTCCGCAGGGCACGACCGGACGCAGATGCCGTGTTGCCGCGCGCTTCTCGACCGACGCTTCCGCTTCTTCTACCTTCTCGACCGGCACTTCCAGCGCCTTCTCCTTGTTGATCTCGATCGCATCGGCGAAACCGTCAATGGAGAGAAGGCGGCGTCCGCCGATTTCGATCCACGTGAAGCGACGCACCCGGGGCGTACCGACGATATCGCCGAAGGCGCTGTGATAATCCAAAAATCCGTCATCCGAAATGCAGATGGTCTCCGGGATCTGACGGGCGCACTGGAGGATCACGAGGTCGGCCTCGCCGTTCACGAGCGACACGCCGCCCTTCTCGACGAACTGCACGAGCGCCGACAGCTTCTCCTCCGACTCCTGATTGTGCTTGAGCCAGGAGTAGGCGCGATAGTCGAGGAAGAGGACGGCCTTGTAGCCACGGGATTCGATTTCCGCACGGACGGTGCGAAGGATGTTCACCGAGTCGTCCGCTCCGAGTTTCCCGATGAGGTTCGCGCCGTCCACGAGGAGCGTCGTGCCGGGGGCGATGATGCTGTAATCCGGTTTGCGCTGGATACCGGCGGGCTTCGGATTGGCGACGACGGCCTTCCGCGGCTTTGCCTTCGCGTTGCAGCCCGTCTTTGCCTTCGTTCCGTTGCCCGGCTTGGCCTTCTTCTTGCCGCCATTCAAGACGAGCAGCAGCGTCATCGCCTGCGGGTGGAACTTGACCACGGTCACGGGGAGCTCGTCCCCGGGCTTGATGGCGGCGAGCGCCGTCTGGCGCCGGGCGCCATCGCCCCAGCACTTGGGCAAGATCACGCCCGAGCCTTTGTCGTCCGGCATGACAATGTTCACGCCAGATTCGTGGACGGCCTTGACGGTTGCCGTGAATCTCGCCCCGACCTTGCAAGTAACCTTGTTCATCGGCTTGGCGATCGCCTGGTTCATTGATGCAGCGTTCATTTTCTTTTTCCTTTCTGGTTGTTCGGCCTCGCGCCTCGGCACCCGCCTCGTGCGCTCCGCCTTGTTTGGTGAAGACGCGGATAGTATCGCACAATATGATGAGAATATGCTGAAGGCGGACATCCACAGACATCCGCCTTCAATTCCATGTGACGTGCGGTTTTGCCGCCGTCCTAACTCAACGCTAAACGATCAGTCGTAGTCGCGTTCATCCTGATAGCATCGCCTCGGCCTGATGGCTTCTTGGCGATTCGGCAGCATACGAAGAGCCTTGTCACCTGTGATGAGCGAGACGTTACCATTCTGCACGCGCTCAACGACAATGCCATCTTGATAGTTGATTGCACATAGAAAACCGCGTCCCATTGCGCCGCCTATTTGACGCCGCATATTCTCCAATTTTTGTATATGATCCTGTTCGACGGCACCTGCTTTGCACTCGATCAATGTCAACAAATAGCCGTCAGTGTAGGCCACATCTATCTCCTGAGCGCTTCGGCTACGGTCTCCATCGGCATATGACAACGACACTCCAGAGCACAAGTCAATAAAGGAATCGTGTTTCCGGCTGTTGGCAAACTGCAGCAAGAGCCATTCTTCAAACCACTCCCCGGCCCCGAATCGCGCAGCTTCCCGCCAATCGCACTTCTTGCTGGGGAACACCGCTTCCCAAGCCTTCGCAAGCGCTTCTTCTTTTTTGTTCCCGCGGCGCGGACTCAATATGAAATTCAGCGCATTAATATAGCAACCCGGAGGGCATGTCTTCTGACTTTGAAACTTTTTATCCGTAGCCCTGCTGAATTCGGCGATCACCCTCCTTACCCAATCTTTGTTCTGCCAGAAAAGACCAACAAGTTCCCTGCGGGCATCAGAGATATCCCCGCTTCGCTTGACTCTCCCCTTGATCCGATACTTCCCTAGCTTGGCAAATTCTTCGACCGACTCAAAAACCTTCGGCATCGGCAACTTCAGGTTGCCCTCGGCGAAAAAGGAAATCGCCCGCTCCTGGGTGTCGAGGTAAAACGGCATGCAGTTCCGTTCACGGCAAAAATCCAATGCCGCTGCAAACATGGGCTTCGTCCCGCCCGTCAGGTTCACGCCGACGTGCTTCTCATGCAGTTCCGGGATCTTCGACAGCGCGGCTTTTATCCCCGCATAGTCCGTTGCCGGGACCTCGACATGCCGGATCGTGCGGTCCCTCGACGCACAGACTTCGGAAAGAAGCCTGTACTGCGGTTCCGTCTTCGTCGTTGTCAGCAAGAAGTGCTGCGGAGCTTCGGAGAGCTTCACAGCCATGTAGTTTGGTACGGCCTGCTCGCCGACGAGATGGACGACGGCGTCGAATTGCAGTTCTTTCATAGGTTCTTTTCCTTTCCTTTTATCGCCTTCAAAAGCGTATCAAGGCTGCCGCCGGGGCGGACCGAGCCCACCCACACGCTGGCCGCCTGCTTGATCACGTACTGGTTGCACCAGATCGCGCGCTGCTTGTTGACGCCCGTGCGACTTGGCACGGGCGAGCACACGCAACCCCAGCCCTCCTCGCACGCCTGCGCAATTGCCGGCGGCAGCGGATCCCAGATGCCGCCGGGGCACACCCACACAAACGCGCGTTTGCCGCGCAGGCACTTGGCGCGCACCTCGCGCTCTTCTGGGCTTGTGAAGGTTGAGATCACGGGGCGCGCATCCCCCCGGGCGCAGTGGCCCGGGGCCCCGAGATTGCCCCCGCCGCAGTGGGCCGAGGCCACGAGATTATCCTCCCCGCGCCATTCTCGTGGCGCCCCGGCCACAGCGCCGGGGCGGGTTTCACTCGCAACGAATGCCACGAGGCGGCCGCTCAGCAGCTCGGCATTGCCCACGCAATAGGTTGTTACCGCGCCGAAGCGGTCGTGATTCCAGTTTTTCGGGTTGTCGCGGAAATAGCGCCGCACATTCTCAAGCTCTTCGTGGCTTGAAATCAAGTTGTCGTAGAAGCTCGACTGCCACAGCCGAGGGCCGATGTCGATGCTCGTTCCGGCCTTCTTCATCTCAAGGTAGAGGTGATTCGTGTAGCTCTTGAACTTGCCAAGCACGAATGAAAGCCCAACTCCATCAACCTTGACGGCCGCGTGAAAATGATTGGGCATCACCACAAACTCATCGATGAAAAACCCTGGCGTATGCGCGGGGTGCGAGAGCCACGCCTCGTGCACGGCCCGCCCCAGCGCGTTCAGCTCGCATTCCTCGCCCACAATCGCCCCGAACACGCTCTTGTTGTGCGCGACCTGAACGGTGACGGAAAACCATCCCCGTTCATAGTCGATGTTCGGATTGCGCAGCGGGTTGGACATAGTTAAGCTGATTTTGATCAGCCAAACGCCTCCTTAAGTTGCGCGCCGATTCTTTCGTGCTTGCGTTCATCGAGCAGATCGACAACATCGTACAAATCGCTATCCGTGTTACCGGTCACCTCCGTGCGTCCATCCCAGAACGCAAGGATATGAAACTTCCCGCCGAGGCGAACAATGCGGTATTTGAGTGGTGATGTCTTGCGACCACCAAACACCCTGCCAAGAGGGTCGTGGAGCCGCTTGAGATCATCTTGACCCGCACGATCATCCCTGCCTCCAAGAGAATCAGATACATCCCGACGCGCGATTTCAGCCAAATCGTATCCTTTTGCAAGCACGGCGACCTTGGCCTTTGCCTTCGATTCGTCGCGCAAGTCGCGGCAGGCGTCCTCGTATGCCAAAGGTTCTGTCGGCATCGGGAAGGATTCGTCATTCCAAACGAAACTACCCGCCGCGCGTGTTGCCCGGTATCCAAGCGTCCCCATCAGAAGCCACGCGTTAATCGCGCGATTGAGCAACACCTCATCCTCCTGCGACAAGCCTCCAAGCCGATCTATGACCGTAATCCGGCACTTGGCACCGCTGTCAAATGCCTTGCGAGGAGATGCGTTACCACCCTGCTTATGTGGCAAGGTGGGGATGTCTCTGACCCTGCCGTCAACATCCGAAACGCGCACGACGATACGGCTTGCCAACGTCTTTCCCTGGCTCGGCATTGTCTGCGGATTCGCCCGTCCCTGCCTTATGCCGCCAAACACACGACGTTCGGCCTCGATGTCGCCACCCATGATACGGAACCAGGCATGAAGTTGCCCGCGTATCGAAGCAGGGCGAATTTCCGGCTGGTCTGTCGCGCCGTGTGAAAACAGCGGCGTAATGAATTCTAGGTCAATTGTACGCTTCATGGCATGCTCCCCAGTTTCAAGGTGTTTTTGCAGTATCCGCGAATGTCGGATTCCGCTTTGCCGTTTCTCAACTTCTTCTTCGGATCGTCTGCCGACACACCCTTGATGACGGCCCACACCTTTGCCCCTATGCTATCCGCCGTTCGCAACGCTTCGACAATGCCCTTTTTGTCTTCCTCGGAATGAGTCCCAAATTTGGCGATGTCAGAACTGTTCACGATTGCCTTGATGTTTGGTGCGGCTTTCCAGCGCTCCAACACGCGCTCACAGGGCGAAAGCGCTGCCAGTATTTCTGCCTTGGCTTTGGCCTCTGCCTGCGCAGCAGCCTCGGCAGCCTTCTTCTCTTTGGCAAGGAGTTTTTCTTCGGCGGCTTTAGCCTCACGCATTGCGTCAGCTTCAACCACCTCCGTCACATCCTTGAACCAGCCGTAGCCGGCACCGGTCTTTGCCCCGATACCGGATACGGTTATTGCCTCTATCAGAACTGATTTGGCCTTTTCAAACAGCTCGCCACCAACGTTTTCCATTCCGTTTTCGGTGATGCAGAAGGCGTACCTCACTCCCTTCTCCACGACAGGGAAGGTATTCGGCTTGGGGCTTTCGTTTGCCAAATCACGAAGGTTTCCCGATTGATAGTAATCCGGGTAATGGACATTGGAAATATCCACCATGATCGTCGGTTCCGTGATCGGCTGTGCCGAAAGGAAATCCACGCCGCCTTTCAGCGTGCGCTTGTCCTCCGCCACTTCGGCGGCAAAGTTGTGCAGCTCGCCTTTTTCACGAAAGTCGACCTCAGAACTGCCAAAGACCCGCATGAACTCGTCTATAGTCCATTCCTTATTTCGCAGATGCGCGAGGGCAGCATGACGTGCAACGCCCTTCACGGCAGAACCGGGAATGAAAGGCAATCCCGTGTTCCGGTCCAAGCAGATGCCTGCGTTCTGAATAAGACTGTCGGAGAGATTGACGATCAAGCGTCCCTGAAGTTCACCGTAAACGACAGCGTTCAGACCGGGCCGTTTCGACAGCGCTTGCGCGAATTGCCGATTCTGCTGGAGCTTTTGCGCCTCTAGGCTTCCCGGCAATTTACGGCATGCGCACTTTTTGAGATCACGAAGGATTTCACCCTTGATCCGTGCCTTCTCGCGGTTCTCCTCGCTTGCGTTTTTTCCACTCGCCGCTCGATCGCAGTTTCCAATCTCACGTTGAAGGAAATCGTCACCGTTCTGCGCCATGCGAATGAAACTCCAGCGCGAGGCGTCATCCATTCTCATCGGCTGATGCGTCGAATCGAGGAAAACCAAAGGCCAAGACTTATGCAGGACGAATTTGTCGAGCAGAAGCGACCGATTCTCCACATTCTCCGCGCAATCGCCGATCACTTTCGCCACATCTGGCGCAATCGGAGGTCTTGCTGGTATTACCATTTGCAAATTCCTTACTTAACGAGACGACGGGCGAAGTTGAGCCATTCAAACGACTCGGCCGTAATGTCGCGAAGCTGTACGCTGGTGGCATCCGATGCCAGATAGTCCAGCAACAATTCCGCAGAGTTCTTATCGGCAGGAATCATTGCGATCTCCTGTGACGAAAGATGCACGGCGATTGCGTCAAAAACGCCCTGCCAGGCCTGTTGTCCCTTGTCCAACGAATAGGCCAACGCAGCCATGATACCGTTGTTCATTATGACGGGCGGGATCTTTTTGACCACCTCTCCCCCGTTTTTACCCTTTACGCTTCCGAAGTTCGCAAACTCCAGTACATGACGCGCGCGAATCTGATTGAGATTTTGCATGATAACAGCTCCTTTCCCTCAAAAATCAGACCAGTTTCACTGAGCAGTAGCCAATACCAGTCGTTCCCTTGCCGCCGAACTGCACAAGCGGAGACTTGCCCATCTTGTTGGCAAACGGCGCATAGTCCACGTCCGTGCGAAGTTCGGTCACCGGTGCATAGAACAATGTTTCGGACGGCACTTCCTCCTGGTTGAACAACTTACCCTCGGCGGCCGTTCCCGTGGAAGAATCAATTGAGACATGCTGCGAGATCTGACAGGCATTCTCTGCGAAGAACGACATGTCCTCGTCATGGACAAGAACAAAACGGTTCTTGCCGCCGTTCAAAACGGCATCATCCGCAAGCGAGCAGAGCTTCTCCGCCCATTCAGCGGGGAAGTCTCCGGTCTTCTCGAACCGATACTCTTCAAGCACGACCGCCTTGCGCTCGGCGAAAGTCACGTCGCCGCCAGCCAAGCAAGTCTGGCCGTTCTGCAGTTCAGGAATCGCAAGGTCAATTCCCGCATCGCGCTTGTAGCGCTCAAGGCACAAAGGCGAAGTGACGAACGCAAAGCATCCCTTGGCAGAACGTACCGGGAACGCCAGAAGCCCGGCCTCGCCGAAGGCTATCGAGCCAGCCTTGGCGTCGGACTTGCAATCGTCCTCCCCAAAGTAACGCTTGCCCTCCTCTGTACGCTTGTGATTCTCCGTCCACAGATCCGCGAGAACGCCCTTGATAGCGCTGCCGGGGATGATGGGGAAGCGCGTGTGGCGCTCACGCGCGACCGGCTGGTCGACCGCGCCGACGGAGGAACCGCAGCCCACATGCAGCGGGGTACGGGTGAAGATGGTCATGAGTTTCGTGTTCATTGTTTTTCCTTTTTAAGTTTACTGGTTAGTTTGTTAATTGTTTGACGAATCTGGCTTGACGATGGAGCAGACACCGATGCCGAAGCCCTGGGGGCCTTCATCGGACTGACGCTGTAGGTGGAGATGGGCAACAAGCGCTTCCGCACTGGCCTTATCCTTGCACTTGAATAGATAGACCGATCCCTGCGGCACCGCTAGAACCGTAGGTTTGATGCCTTTTTTCGTATCCCAGCCTGAAAAGTGGATCGGCTTGCCAACACAGGCTCCCACGAGACAGCAACCCTCGCAATCGGGAAACATCACCGTACCTAGCGGCTTGCGATCGGCCTCGGCAACATCGCTCCGGCTATCCTTGCACCAACCAGGCATCCAGCCTGTCTGGTGAAAGAGCGCTGGTGAAATCAACGTCCAACGGACAAAGACTTCACCATCGGTCTTGATCTCTGGTTTAGGCAAAATCTTGCCAAGGCCAATATCCGTCGCATGGCGCGTCACGATGCCGCCCTGCCCACCCATGACAAATGAGCGAGGCGTTTCAGGAGCGTCCTTTGCATTCTCGTCCATGCCGATCTTTCCTGTTTCCACGGCACACCACATCGAGACATCGTTTTGAAGTCTCAGATACTCTCCTTGATACTGGCCGGAGGCGTGCTGGCCTTTGACGCGTTTAGAAGCGCCCGTGCCAGAATCAAGGGTCGTGCCGATACGAGGCTCGACACCGAAGAGGCTGCCGTCGGCGTAGGGGAACTTGACGACCGTTCGGACAATCTTCTCGCCCTTGTCATCAACCTCGGTCTCTTCGGCATCGTAGAGTCCGCGCTCATCGCGACGGAGATACTTGGCATAATCCTCGTACATAATCCATGCCGGGTATTTCTTCTTGCCGTCAACACGGTCAATGAAGCCGTACGTCAACGGGTCTGGCAGGTCGGTATTTGCACATGGCTCAATCAGCATATCCCAATCAAGCGGGCGTGGCAGATAGAGCATATCGCCTTTCACAGGATAGGGGCCAACCACCTTGAGCGACGGGAAGTCTCCGTAGGTGGCACCAGGCGTCTCCTTCAGAAGCCCATGCATCACGCCCTTGAACAGGTGGTCGGGACGCGGCCACACCGCACCATGTCCGATGTAACGTACGTCTTTCTTCTGCGCCTTATCAGCGTCCATTGGACGCCCATCACGGAAGAACAGCACGTCACGCGGCTGCAGTTCGTATCTTCTCTCTTGCATCACTCTTCTCCTTCACGCGGACGGTCGATGAACGTTTCACACAGGAACAGGTCGAGGAAGTCCTTCGGGTTGCCGTTCTCGCCGAACACTTCGTCGAAATACAGGCTAACCGCCTCGGCCAGATCGGCGGAAATCGCTTTTTGCGACGACCGTTCCCATGCATGTTCAAACTCGATTTTGACGACTTCCCTCATGTTAGACTTCATGGCACCATAGGGCTGCAACAATTCTGCCAGCTTGTACGGGAAACGTCCAGAAAGATTCTCACCCAGTGAATCTCGTAGGCTACTGTAGATGTCCAGTGCCTTTGACCCCCACTTGCACCCCCATTCAAGGATTTCGCCGGAACGCTTGAACACGCTCACCGCAAGCGCGTTGCGGTTGTAGTCGCTCTTCGCCCGCGACTCGGCGGCATGGGCTTTGTGTACGAGATCCTGTAGCGGCACATCCCTGTGCCCCACGGCGATTCCGGCGGAAGCCGTCTTGCCCGCCACTTCCACGCCGAAGAGATTACGCAACTCTTTAGCGCAATCAATAGCGTCCTTGGCAGAAACAACGGCAAGCACGTCGTCACCGCCATCGTAGATCAAATAGCCGCCATGCCTCTTAACGACATCGTTGACTTTACTGGCGAACCTGGCCAGCGCGGAGCTGAAATTACGATGGTCATCCTCCTTCTCAAAACTGCCCAGGGTCTCGCCCATACGATCGCCGTCCATGGCGATCACGGCTATGTACTTGGACTTCTTCGTATTTCCGTCTTTGTCTTTCTCAAAAACCTCCTGGGCTGCCTTTCCGTTATCCTCTGCAAGCTGTTCCTTGATGAGGTTCATCGCGCCGCGCCCGTCACGGACGGCAGTTTCCTTACCCGACAGGAAGTCTTTTAAGGTCGGCTCGACGGTTTCTTTCCATGGCTCGAACTCGCGTACGTTGCGGCGCATTGCGAGTTTGCTCCCGATGGTCTTGTAGTCATTGCCCATCTTGCCGGAAACTTCATCTGCCGGAAGAACCGCCCACGTCATCTGGAGGAATTGATCCACTTGCTTCTGCGCCGCCTTGACACCAAGGTCGCCGAGGTTAAGTTTCCCGACATATTCATCCAGATTTGCTTTTACAGCCGTCTTTACGTCATCCGCGACATTCTTGCCTCGACCCGACGGGACCCACGCGAGGAAGCGGTTGGGAATTGTTGGAATTTTATCGACCTCTAGCGCCTTGCGTACGGCATCCGTTGACAAATCGGGAAACACTACGTTCTTTTCCTTGTCTGGAACTTTCTGCAAGCCCGCCCAAACGAGCTGCGAGAGCAAGTAAGACCCTGCCCACAGATCGCCGACGGTCGCGGCCTGCGCGATGAACTCCTGCACCGGTCCCAGCTGGAACAGGAGGAGTTCCTTGTCCTTGTATTCACCTTCTGCCATCAGTTTTCCTTTCTCATTTAGATTGCCAGGTAAGCTTCAGGACGTGCCAGCCCGCGATCTGCTCCGGCGTGACCTCCGCGCCGATTGCCGGACGAAATCCCTCCGGATAGTCCGGGGACAGGAGCCAGCAGGTGTCGAACTCGTCGCCGTCCAGCATCGGACGGTTCCCGGAGGAGAGCGTCACGGCGGGACGCTCCGTGCGCGGCCGGAGCGAAACGCCCAGAACGCCCTCCGCCGCCGCGCGCGTGTTTTCGTGGCCCCAGAACGATGCCACCTCCGCGCCCGCAAGCGCCTCCTTCAACGCCGCAAGCGGCGCGCTCTCCACGACCAGGCGCGCGCAGCGCACCAGGCTGAACGGGAAGGAGTTCCCGATCAGGAGCCTTGATCTTGTACCTTGTTTCTGCATCGGCGCACATTGTATCAAATCTCACTTCTGGCCGACAGAAAACAGACATCCGCAGACATCCGCCATCTTTTCCCTGTTCTGCCACTTGATACGGACGAGCGGAAACGCCACGGCGCGCCCGCGCTGTGGAACCAGCGATTCGACATCCTCGAAACCGGCGGCCACAAGCTTCTTCCGCAGTGCCGACATCACTTTGTTGAGATCTTCCTTCGCATCCGCCTGCTTGAAGCGCGATCCTTCCCTCAATTCCGCCAGCCATTCGCACGAACCGCCCCTCGGACCAGTCGCAGACTCCACAAGCCTTACATGCAGATTCTTTCCGCATACGCCGTTTGCCAAGGCTATCAGCGCGGCAAAGCACGTCGCACTCAAGTTCACCGCAACACCATTCACAAACACGGTACCATTCCACGCATCAATTTCAATGTCTGGATAGGCCACGGCGGGCGGGGCGATGGTCTGGACTTTTGATATGAGCGTTCGATACGACGGCGGAATGGACTTGAACTTCTCCTGATACCAGCCGCGCATGCGCACAAAGGGCACTTCGAAGAGCTCAATGCCAATCTTCGTTGACGAGACCTCTTTGCCCGTCGGCTTTCCGTGGAAGAGCACCTGGTGTGTCACGCCCTTCTGCGGGAAGAAGAACGGCGGATCCATGCCACCTTCATAATCCGGCGGAATCAACACGTGGTACACCTTGTCCTGTTCGCGGCCGAGGAGCGTCATGCACGAGAAGAGGAGCGCGCTCATCGTCTTGCGTCCGCCCGCGATGGAGCAGAGGATGGTGGTTTCGGTGTCCTCCGTGTACTTGCGCAGTTCGCCGAGCATGAAGTCGGCCGCGCGCAGGTTGTCCGCGCCCGTGCGCAAGTCGTCCGCCTCGTTCCCCTGCTCGTCGGGCATGACGCGGATCGACGTGTCGCCGAAGACGAGCTTGCCGTCGATCGCGATCTTCTTCTTGCGCAATGCGTCCTTCAGCTTTTCCCACACGCTGGGCGCACCCGACATGACCGCCTTGCGCAGGGCCTCCTTGCCGGACTTCGTCGTGATCACCACGATCTCATCCGGCACGACTGGTTGTGCCAGGTGCGCAAGCGCCCAGACCGTCTCCGTGAGCACCGCTGGAGAGGTACCCATGCCTGCGACGAGGATGGTGCGCGTGGACGGCCCAGAGGCCTTATCCTGCGCACATTCCCGCGAACCTATGCTTTTCCCACAAAGTTTCATGGCAATAGTATAGCACATTTTCGCGGCCTGTGGCATTTAGGACAGACGACAAAAGGCAGATGACAAAGGAGTTTTTTAGGACCTTGGACGTTGGACGGCACGTGTGTGGCCGCAACAAGCGCGGCCGCTGCCGGGACGATGGCTTTCACGCCGTCGTCAAAACGGGTTGACCTCTGCCATGGCGCAATAGGACTGGCCGCGCGGACGTGTCAATGGCGACCACATATCTGCAGATCGGCGCGGCGCGCTTCGCCGCTTCGCCGTCGATGGTCCAGCCGTCTCGGTCGAGCATGTCGTTCGTGCGACGCAGCCATTCGGCCTCGTCCTTGCACGGGTGCAGACACGTAATCGCGGTGAGGAAGAGAACACGGCGGTCGCGGGGCGACCGCCCTACCGATTCAACGTTACCAGAGGTAGGGCGGTCAGCCCTCTGACCGCCGCAATACCTCCGCGTCATGCCACCGAAGACTCGGTTCGAGAGCAGATCAGGTTTTCCGAGATCGCCCGTCGCCTGATAGTAGTCGTAATACTTCATCATCTTCGCGACCGTCTCGTTCCGGTTCACATGGCACCAGCCGCCCGGCACGAGCCGGTCGGCGTTGATCGTGAACGTGATCGGCTTGCCGTTTTCCGTCGCACCGTCGAACTGGTTACCCAATCCACTTGCGCCGTACTGCTTTGATGAGGCAAACTCCTTCGACCCGCCGGGGTAGAGACGCCAGTTGACCACCTTCGCCTCGACGTCCGGAGCCCCCTTCACGTCGCACACGGCGATCGAATCCGTCCCCTGCTGGATGCGGTACCGCAGCGACACCGCCTTTCCGCCGCTCTTCCACGACGCCTCGAACTCGCCGCGTTCCATCGAAAGTTCCTGCCGGTACGTGCCCTCATCGACGGGCGACTTCGTCTCGTAGTCGATTGCGCCAGTCTTCACGTGGCGTCCGCCCTCGTTCCACGAATCGGAGTTCTGAAGTACGGTGTGCAGCGTACCGGCGGCGTCCAGCCACGCCATCGCACCGACCTCGCCGTTGCCGAGCACCATCATGCCCTTCTCGTCCATTGCCGGCGTGTCGAACACGATCGGTGCCGGCGCATACGCAAACACTGATGCCACAAGACCTGCGGATGCAATAAGGATTCTCGTTTTCATTGTTTATCCTTTCAATCTAACACGAACAACCATCATGAGCCTCTTGGGCTTTTGTCCCTGTCAATGTTCAAGGAGGAACACTGCCGTGGAATGCTTCGGCAGCTTCCAGGTGAAGCGGTCGGCGTTTTCGGCCACCGGCCTCTCCGTGGTGATTTCGGTGATTTTCCGCGCTCTGCGCGGCAGCGCGATTTCGTAGTCGCCCGCCTCGCGCGTGTGGAGCATGAGCCACGCGGAGTTGGCCGAAAGGACGACGTCTGAATCCGTATAGACGTGGACGCCCGCTGCCTTGTAGATGGCGCGCAGCTCGTCCGCGCTCTTCATCTTCAGCGTCTCGTACGTCTCGCCGCCGGTGAGGCGCTTCACGCGCTCCCACGAAAGCGCGGTCTGGTTCGCGTAGGCGGGTGCATGGAAGAAGACGAGCGTGCGTCCCTGCTCCTTCAGCTTGAGCGCAAGCGCGTACTGCTCGTCGGTGAGGTACTGGCAGTCGAGGAACGCGACGACCTTCGCCTTGCCCTTCACGACGGCGTCGAGGTCTTCGGCCAGATACCAGTCGAACGGTGCGCCGGCACGGTAGAACTCGCCCATCTGCTTGACGTACAACTTCTCAGTCACGGTGTCGGCGAACTTGCCGCCATGTCCGGTATAGAATCCGCTTTGCGGCTGCGAGACGACTGCGACCTCCGAATGATGCGAGCGGTCGTGCCGGAGCGCGACCTCCGCCCACTTCCTCATGCGGCCAACGGCATCCACCAGCTGCGGGTCGCGGAACGTGCCGCGCGTGAGGTCCATGTACCAGAGTCCCGTGCCGTGCGTGACGGTCATGCCGAACTCGCGGTAGAGGAGCGCAAGCGACTCTTCCATCGTGGTCACGGTGCAACGGCGGTCGGGGCGCTTCTTCCGCTTTTCGAGGTGCGTCATGTCGTCGCCTTCGTCGATGAAGAGCTTGCCGTGCAGGGCCGCACTCGCGAGGTACTGCCGCTGCATGCCGTCCTCGCCTAGCCTGCGGCGCCTGTACGAGTGTGGCGCGGAGAGCATGTCGAGGTTCTTGGAGAGGTACATCTTGGCCGTGCCGCGGTGGTCGTTCTCGTTAGCCCACGTATCCTCGGCCACATAGCCGTAGAACGCAAGCGTGGGAAGAGCGCCCTTCGCCTCGTCTTTCACGATGCCGCAGTAGTGGTCGATCATCTCCACCGTCACCTCGTTGCAGCATTCGAGGTAGTCCAGCACGCGGCGTCCCTTCGCCGGATCGCGCCACCCGTGCTGGTTTTTGCACCGTTCCTCTTTGCCGGGCAGCATGACGGACACGAAATCGGCCTTCGGGTCCTTGAACGCCTCGCGGAGACGACCGACGTCGTTGCCATATTTTCTGCGAAGATAGCGTACGAACGCCTGCCGCATCGGCTCGGAGAGGTCTCCCCAGGCGCTGCTGGGCTCGTGCCCCCACACATCCCAGCTGAAATGCTCACCGCACGGACCGCTCGCCACGTGTATTCCCATCAGGTGATCGCCGTAGCGGTCGAGAAGATGGCGCACGGCCTTGCGGTAGTACGGCGAAAGCTCCTCGCGGCACGTGAGCGACGCAAACGACTCGCGCACCTGCATTCCCTTCCGCCCCGGAGCATATACGTGGCGTTCAGACGGATTCGCGGCGCTCCACCAGTCCGGCGCGGTGTAGAAGACACGCGGGAGGAACGCGGCCTTCGGCGCCCACGAGAGAAGGTTGTCGATGTGGGCGTCCTGGTACGTCATCCCGAACGATCCGTCCTTGCGCCAGTACGGATGCCGGTAGTGCGGAAACGAGCCGAACA
>Ga0310695_10000878_pt1 | contig 73591 bp, 63 predicted proteins | sample RumenRJG_04DNA_FD_203882 | JGI IMG/M metagenome (GOLD analysis project Ga0310695, IMG submission 203882) | Bovine rumen microbial communities from Lethbridge, Alberta, Canada - RJG_04 (v2) (version 2) | ecosystem: Host-associated > Mammals > Digestive system > Stomach > Rumen | place: Canada... | reverse complement strand
CGATGTTAACAATAACTTCCTTCTTGTCAACAGAAATTACTGTACCGTCGACTACCTGATGCTCAGACACCTTGTTAAGAGTTGAATCATAAGAGGCAGTCTGCTCCTCCTTTGATACTGTTGTGCTGCCACCATTCTCGAACTCTTCCCAGTCGAAATCAGCAAGTGGCTGTACATTTTTAAAGTTTGACATGTTAATTAATAAAATAAATAATGTGAATAATAACGCAAAGCGGTTTCCCGTTAGAGACCTGCCGAGCGCAAAATCGGGTGCAAAATTACAAAAAATCAATGAGATAACAAAATATCCGACTGAAAAATTTGAAAATACAAAGAAAAAAAGTAAATTTGCACCAAGAAACTACACCAAACAGTATGAAAAAGTTAACTATCCTCTTCATTTCTCTGATTATGTCGGTATGCGCAACGTATGCTAAGAAGCCAAAGACCGTCACTCTGAAGTTCATTGAGACAACAGACGTACACGGCATGTTCTTCCCCGTCAACTATATGACAGGCAAGACCGTAAGCGGTTCAATGGCCCGCGTAAGTTCATACGTCAAGAGCCAGCGTGCCGCATACGGCGATAATGTCATTCTCCTTGACAATGGCGACATTCTTCAGGGACAACCCACCAACTATTACTGGAACTACATCGACACCCAGGACGAGAACATAGCAGCAAGCATCATAAACTATCTGAGATATGATGCACAGGCTTTCGGCAATCATGATGTGGAGACCGGCCACAAATGCTATGACAAATGGGTGAGCGAAGTGAAATGTCCTGCGCTTGCCGCCAATATGGTTAATGTAGCAACAGGTCAGCCTTACACTCAGCCATACAAAATCATTGAGCGCGAGGGCGTAAAAATTGCTATTCTCGGCATGATAACGCCAGCCATTCCTAACTGGCTCAGTGAGGACATCTGGAGCGGAATACGCTTTGAGGAAATGGTATCATGCGCCCGCAAATGGGTTAAGATAATAAAGGAGAAGGAAAAGCCAGACATTATCATCGGACTTTTCCACTCAGGACTCAAAGGCGGCATAGAAACCAACGAATACGATGAGAATGCCACACTTGCAGTAGCCCAGCGTGTTCACGGACTTGACGTTATCTTCTATGGTCACGACCACCAGTCAAACCACGGATTCATACGCCAGTATGAGGAAAAGACCGATGACTATCCATTCTATTTCATACCAAAGGACGGAAGCAGCTCATCGCCATTCTCACTCTCAAAGACTGACTCTGTACTTATCGTTAATCCTGGAAGCAATGCCCAGAGAGTAGGTGAGGCTACTATAACGCTGACTATGGAAGGTGGCAAGGTGGCAGGCAAGAAGATCACAGGTCAGCTTGTTTCCATGAAGTCAATGCCTATTGACGAGGAATACATGAACTACTTTGCCGACGACATCAGTCGCTTGCAGACATATACCTCTAAGCAGATAGGTAATTTCGCCACATCAGTCAATACGAGCGATGCCTTCTTCGGCTCATCCTCATTCATCGACCTCGTTCTCAACCTCCAGTTGAAGATTACAGGTGCCGACATTGCCTTCAATGCCCCACAGCTCATGAATGCCACCATCAATGCCGGTCCTGTGACTACAGCCGATATGTTCAACCTCTATAAATATGAGAACAAGCTCTATGTCATGAAGATGACAGGTGCAGAGATAAAGAACTATCTCGAAATGAGCTATGCCCTCTGGACCAATCAGATGAAGTCAAGCGATGACCACATCCTGCTCTTCGATATCAAGGACAATGAGCGCAACAACGGGCTGAAGAACTTCTTCTTCAATTTCGACTCAGCCGCAGGTATAGACTATACCGTGGATGTCACTAAGCCGGAAGGTCAGAAGGTCAGCATCCTCAGAATGAGCAACGGTCAGCCTTTCGAGGCAAACAACTGGTATAAGGTTGCTGTTAACTCATACCGTGGTAATGGTGGTGGTGAACTCCTCACCAAGGGCGCAGGAATCCCGAAGGAAGAAATCCCATCAAGAATCATCTATCGCTCAGAACTCGACCAGCGTCACTATCTCACGGAGGAAATCCGTAAGCAAGGCACTGTGAATCCAAAGCCAAACAACAACTGGCGCTTCATTCCGGAAAGTCTCGTAGCCCCTGCAATACAAAGAGACAGGGAATTGCTGTTCAACAAGAAATAAACGCAAAGGCGCAAAGACGCAGAGTGTTTTCATAACACGGAAAACACGAATGACACGAAAATAAAAGGAAACGGATGTATCCGATTTATCTGAATATGATTATCTGCAATCACACGCTAGACGGGCTGAAAGCCCAAAAGCACATAGCCTAGGGCATCACCCTAGGTACGAGGTAATTTGTATATTCGCCCTGTAAGGGCAAAAGCTCTAAAATAATAAATGCTTTTGCCCTTACAGGGCGAATGACTTTTATTGGGCATAATACCACAGGGCGTTGCCCTGGGCTATGTGCTTTTGGACTTTCAGCCCGTCCTTACGGAACTCTATTTTTTTTCTTAGAACTTATATCCAACTGTCAATGAGAGAGGCAGGTACGTCGCTTCACCATAATCACTAACATTTGTAATACTTACGCTATAACGAGCGTCGAATACGATATTCTTGATCTCGTAAGAAACACCAATAGGTGCAGAAATGAAGACTGACTTGTACAAATCCCTCACTTTAACAGCCTCTCTACCAAAATTGAGCTCACTATCTCCTCCAATCTTTGCAGTTGAGAGAATATTAAAGGCAATACCACCCTTTACCGCAAAACCTTTGAAAATGTAAAAGTTAGCAGTAACAGGAATATTGAAATAAAAATTTCTGGCTTTTTGATAATCAGGATTAAGAGCTCTCTCATAAAGACTACCATTATAATTATAACCATAATAGCTATAATAGCGAGAATAGCCGAAATAAGCAACAGCATCATCATCGAGGTTGTAACCTGTATAGTTAAGTCCAAGAGCTATACCAAGCTTCTCTTTCAACATATACATTGCCTCAACACCAAAAGTAATGCCATAAGCACCATCTAACACACTATTACGACCTTCAACAATAGCTGAGGTATGTGTGACACCTACGTTAGGCTGCCATGTGATTGAACCAACTTCTGACTGTGCAGAAACCGAAAATGCCATAGCAACAGCTACAACAAATACAAAAATCCTTTTAATCATATTCTAAATAATAATTTTCTACTCTATCATAGATTTTCGGATGCCTCTTAAATTTCGAGTGCAACGTGCGTAGCATCCTCGCACGAAGGAAATAGTGCGTGTCAGCCCATAGGCTGGCGCACGTCTCTGATTTTTGAGTGCAAAATTACTCTTTTTTATTCAATTTGCAAGCATTTTTCTTTGAAAAATATCAATTGTTTTCGGAATCTTTGGCATAATTCAATATTTCATATAATCATATTTCCGTTTAATTCTAAAAAAACACACTTGTAATCTCGACGTTGCAATTTAGAGACATTAACTTCATGCCTTTTCCTCTTCTTTTCCTCTTCTCTTCCTCTTCTGTTGCTCTTCTTTAGCTCTTCTTCACCTTCGCTCGTCCTTCGCTTCAAAACCGTTTCAAGTCCGTTCCTTGGAATGGGCGAAAAATGGGACTTGCATCGAATTTGGTTGGGACTTGCAAGGGACTTGCTTGGGAGGCAGATGGTAAGACGATAAAAAGCGAGAAATAGATGAAAAGCGATAAAATGATGCTATTATGCAAAAAGGAGAAAGAAAATTTGGTGATTATGGTATTTTTTCATAATTTTGCGACGCAATTTTACACTGATTCTATGCGTATTTATTCCCGAATACGTGAAATACCAGAAAATAACGTATTAATATGAAAAAAATGAAACTATGGGTGTATGTCGCCATCCTGACTTTCTGCGGCATGACAACAACGCTGACATCGTGCAGCAAGGACGATGATAATAATAGTACCGTGAATCCTCCTAAGAAAGAGTATTTCCAGTCGTGGAACCAATGCGAGGCGCTGACTGCCCTGAAGGCGTATGTAGAGGATGTGACCAATCCGCAGTCGCCAAACTTTATCAGCGTGGAAGACCGTATTGCCACCTTCGACATGGATGGCACCTTTGTCGGTGAACTCTATCCTTCATATTTCGAGTACAACCTGCTTGAATATCGTGTGCTTGATGATGCTTCGTACCGTGACAAAGCACCAAAGGATGTGCGCGAGGCTGCACAGGCTATACGTGATTTCGTGCGCAACGGCAAGGCACTACCCAGCGGTTTCGATATGATTCATGCTCGTGCTGCAGCCAAGGCTTATGCAGGTATGACAATTGCCGAGTTTGATGCCTATGTGAAGGCATACGCAGCTTTGCCTGCCAACGGATTTACTGGCATGACATACGGTCAGAGCTTCTACAAGCCTATGCTGGAGGTGTTCGACTATCTGAAGGACAATGGTTTCACCTATTATGTCGTATCGGGTTCTGACCGCTTCATCTGCCGTGCCCTTGTCGGGAATATCGGCATTGAGCCTAATAGGGTCATTGGTATGGATGTATGGTTCAAGTCAAACAGCCAGGGCGAGGTGGCTGGTGTGAACTACACATTGAATCAGAAAGAGTATCTGGTGCGTACCGACAGTCTCATCATCAAGAACCTGAAGACCAACAAGGTGCTACAGATCTCGCAGGAGATAGGCAAGGTGCCTGTGCTCTCCTTCGGTAATAGTGGGGGCGATCAGGCTATGCACAACTATTGTCTGAGCAACACTAAGCACCGTTCCGCCGCCTTCATGCTCATTGCCGATGATGATGCCCGTGACCATGCTAATCGCGAAAAGGCACTCACATTGGGGCAGAAATGGCGCGAAAACGGCTATTACGTCATCTCTATGCGCAATGACTTCAAGACCATCTATGGCGATGAGGTGCAGAAGGTGGATTTCACCTTCCCTGATTAAGAGATTTAATCTGTATTAGACAAAAAAGAGGAAACGGATTTATCCGATTTATCTGAAAAGAAACGCATAAAACAATAATGCGCTATCTATCAGATAAATCAGATAAATCCGTTTCCCTTTTTTGTTCACATTATAGTATTTATTGACTATAACCTTACGTTGGATATGTCAATGAGGTTGTTGACAATGGCATAGATGGTCAGGCCGGCAGGGGAGTGGATTTGTAATTTCCTTGCTATGTTGCGGCGATGGGTGATGACGGTATTGATGGATATGAACAGATGATCTGCTATCTCCTTGTTGCTCATGCCCTGAACCATTGCCACGATGACATCCTTCTCCCTATCGGACAATGCCTCAGATGCATCGGGGTTATGACCTATCATTCTTGAAATTTTCATCGAAACATCATCGCTCTTGGTCTGCATCTCCAGATGCCTGATGGCTGGTACGAAGATTTCCTCTTCTACCTGAGAATGGAGTTGCAGCCATTCCTCATTATTGTATATGTTGTAAAGGCAAGCGGTGAGTTGGTTGTTGCGTAGGGTATTTCCCGGCAAGTATTTGATTATGATGTTCTTGAGCTCCTTTAGTTTCTCTGAGGTGTCGCCATGATGCTTTGAGAAGGTGTCGGTGTTGTAGCCTTCGATGGTTTCTCCGCGAAGAAGAGCCTCAACGTAAGGGAATAGAGCCTTTTCCTCGTACTTCATGTGCTGGTGTATGGACTTGGCATAGTCATCGTACAGGCGCAGGATGAGTCGGGCGAGATTGTCGTTCTCGTCGAGCGCAGCCACGAGTGCGGAACGGATGAAAGGCAGTTGAAATTCGAGATAGTATTCATGAGATGCCTTTAGGTATTTCAGCAATGTAGGCACGGAGAGTTTCGCCTCATCCTCTGGAGTACGATAGCCATTGAGGGCAAGGTTGACCACAGCGAGGAATGTGTAGGTATCTACATTCTGCATCTCACACACCTCACGAACTGATTTGTCGCCAAAGCCAAGACTGATGCCGAATGCACCGAGGCTCTGGAGCACACTGTAGTTGTCTCGAATCAAGGATATCATGCGATCCTCTGGTTCGTAAAGTTTCATCTTCTTCATCTGATCATGTACAATTTACCATGTACAATGTACAATTTATAAAATTGATTTCCGAGTGCAACGTGCAAAGCATCCTCGCACGAATGAAATAGTGCGTGTCAGCCCTCAAGTCTGGCGCACGTCTCTGATTTCCGAGTGCAAAATTAGCAACTTTTTGAGAAATACACAATAATAAGAAGTAGGTATTAATCCATTGATTTTGCATTTTTAACAACTTTGGATACCTAAATATGATTAGCGAATACCTAATTATGGGGATTGATGATGTGATTTTTGAAACTAAAAAGCATAATTTCTGAGTATTGCAAGGGTGGGGGAAAGGTTGTAATTTTGCACTCGCAAAGGACAGGCAGGCACGGTTGTGTGAGCGACATGTCATATTTTGTATTTGGAAATATTGTAAATAATATAATGGTTATGAAGAGATTTGTTGCGGTAATTGCGGTTATGTGCTGCATTGCTGCAAATGCTCAGGAGAGTAAGGATAACGAGACGGTTCAGGATGTGTATCCTTATAATACATTTGAAAAGTGGAGAATAGGCGGCTATAGTGAACTTGTGGCTGCTTTCAAGGATTATGGCTCTAATCGTTTCTTTGGTCATTCCGATGGTAACGTGAAAGAGAACCGTAGTACGATTGCTATTCCTCGTGCCACGATTGCAGGAGACTATAAATTCAACTCTAAGTGGATCCTCGGTATGGAGGTTGAGTTTGAGGCTGGCGGCGTGGGTACAGCATACGAGCTTGAGAATACGGAGAACGGTGAGTATGAGACCGAGATAGAAAAAGGTGGTGAGGTTGCTCTGGAGCAGTTGCATATCACTCGTCTTATTAACCGTGCATTCAATGTAAGGGTTGGTCACATGGTAGTACCTGTAGGTCTTACCAATTCACATCATGAGCCTAATCAGTTCTTCGGTACTGTACGTCCAGAGGGTGAGACATCAATTATTCCTTGCACATGGCATGAGACTGGTCTGGAATTTTTCGGTACGATAGGCAAGGGCTACGGTAGATTTGACTACGAAGCTCAGATTGTATCAGGTCTCAACGCAAATGGTTTCGACCGTAATTCATGGGCACTTGGCGCGAAGCAGGGTAAGTTTGAACAGGATAACTTCACGAACCCAGGCTATGTGCTTCGCGTGGATTATAAAGGTGTACCTGGACTTCGCATAGGCGGTAGCGTGTACTACTGTGCTAACGTGGGTGGCAATGCCGATAAGACACAGACATACGACGGACTTGGTAAGATGCCTGTTCGTATATACGACCTCGATGGTCTGTACAAGAACAAATGGATAGAGGCAAGAGCAAATATGTTGTACGGTAGTCTGACAAACTCTCAGGTCCTTTCTGCAAAGAATGGTAAGTTATCGAATAAATCTGGCTACACACGTCTTACACCTGTAGCACACAATGCCGTGAGCTATGGCGGTGAAGTAGGTCTGAAAATTGCAGGATTGACACAGGGCGAGAATTGTCCAGACATTATTCCTTTCGTTAGATACGAATACTACAATCCACAGGAGAAGGTTAGTGGCAATTACACGGCCGAGGAACGTCTGAAGACGAGTATGTGGGTGATGGGCGCGAACTGGCGGGCAACACCAAACATCGTTGTAAAGGCAGATTACACCAATCGTAAGATTGGCGGTGGAAAGTACAACTCCGAGAATGAGTTCGCAATAGGAATTGCGTGGACAGGATGGCTGTTTTCAAATTGAAAATTGAAAATGGACAATTGAAAATTAATAATGAATAATTGATAATTAATAATTAAATAACAATGAACAAGATTTTCAAAGCTTCGATTTTTGCAGTTGCAGCACTTGCAACAGTGAGTCTTACATCATGTGGTGATGATGACGACGATGACATCAAGGGTGGTACAGAAAAGGTTGATCCATACGCTGATGCCGAGAACCTTGAGTACAACTCAGAAAATGCTGCAGCATGGGGTAACTATGCAGTAAACGTGGCAAAGCTCCTTAACGATGACTCTCAGGCACTCTATAACGAGTGGAATAACAGCTTCGCTAATGACTTCAAGGCTCATAACGCTGCTTCTGGCTATAAATCAGCTGTAGATTGCGTAAAGCAGATTCTCGAGGGTTGCACCGACATCGCAAATGAGGTTGGTACAGCAAAGATTGGTGAGCCTGTAGATTACTGGACATCAAACAAGAAGACACAGGCACTCTATGCTGTAGAGTCATGGTACTCATGGCACTCTCGTGATGACTACAAAAACAACATTCTCTCTATTGCAAATTCTCTGCTCGGTCAGCCAATTACTGGTTCACCTGCAAAGTTCGAGTATAAGACTGCAATGTCAGAAGGTAAGCTGACACAGAACTCTATTATCGTGAAGTGTATGTCAAACGATAAGCTCCGTGCAGCTTCAATCGCAGTATGGCAGAACGTAGGCAAGGCATGGTCAGCTATCGATGCTATTCCACAGCCATTCCGTAACAACATCGGTTCAAGCGAGGCTGCAGCAGCTATGGATGCTTGCGCAGAGCTTGTAAGCAGCCTTGAGGAACTTAACGGTCTTGTAGAAGACAACCTCTCAGAAAAGGACTGCCAGGCTATCGTAGATCAGTTCGTTGACAAGGTAGCACTTCCAACATACAAGGATCTTGCAGCAAAGAACAAGGCTCTTCTTGAGGCTGTTCAGGCATTGCAGAAGAATCCTTCAAACGCAACATTCGAGGCTGCTTGTGAGGCTTGGCTTGCATCACGTCAGCCATGGGAGACATCAGAGGCATTCCTCTTCGGTCCTGTTGCTGAGCTTGGACTTGACCCTAACATGGACTCATGGCCTTTGGATCAGGATGGTATCGTACAGGTAATGAAGGAGCAGAAGTGGTCTTCATTCCAGTGGACTGGCGACTACGACGAGGATAGTGAGGCTATCGAGGCTGCACAGTCACTTCGCGGTTTCCACACACTTGAGTACCTCCTCTTCAAGGATGGTAAGGCAAGAACTGTAAAGTAATCCCACATCATAGTTTACGAATTTTTAAGTTACGAATTACCAGGTTACTACAATGCAAACTTGGTAATTCGTAATTTGCAATTCGTAATTACACATAAAATATGAAAACATTTTTGAACTATACAATAGCAATGCTGATGCCGCTCTGTCTGTGGTCTTGTTCTGAGGACACGGAGGGAGTGGATGAATTCCTTGAGGTGCATGCCAACGATCTGACGAAATGGGGATTGTCGGCAGGTACTTCTACTATTTTCTGGGATTCGTCAAAGGCATACGACATTGATGCCGAATGGCTTTCGGGGAAATATGCTACCCGATTCCAGCACGGCAACAGACTTTACGATAACGTAACTGATAACTATGGTCCTGTATATGCCGGATATTCTTGCGCTTCATGCCACATGAATGCGGGTAGAACGAATCCGGGCGTATGGAATCAGATAGGCACAGATGTCGATGGTACTCCCGTCTATGGCTCTGGCACTAATGGTATGTCGGCTATGCTGATATACGTTGCAAGAAAGAATGGCGTGTTCTTCCAAGACTATGGTCGTGTACTCCATGATCAGACTATCTATGGCGTAACACCAGAGGGTAAGGTGGAGATTCGCTACAACTATGAGAAGGGTACATTCCCAGATGGAGAGACTTACGAGCTTGCGCATCCTAACTTCAAGGTTGTGAAGTGGTATAAGAAGATGTGGGACGATGTGAAGAAAGACTCCGTGACGATAAATCCAGAGGATTTGTTCTGCACCGTGCGTATCCCACTAAGACACGTTGGCATGGGACAGATGATGGCACTCGATCGCTCAGAGATAGAGAAACTTGCTGCTCAGAGCAACTACCCAGAGTATGGAATTTCAGGTAGATGCAACTATATTACGGAGAAAGGCGTGAAGAGCGTCGGACTTTCAGGCAACAAGGCACAACATCTTGACCTCACCGTGGAACTTGGTTTCTCAAGTGATATGGGTGCTACGAACTCACGCTATCCAGAGGAGATTTGCGAAGGTCAGCGTCAGATGAAGGAAGGTTCGATGATGGGACTAACATACGACAAACTCGATGTTTCTGCAGAGGATATGGAGGACGTGGATCTGTATCTGCATAGCCTTGGCGTTCCTGCAAGAAGACTTGGCAGTACCACTACAAAGGTTACTCTGACACGCTCAAACGGAACAACGGTAACGATGACCGAGCGCGAGGCTGTTCAGAGAGGCGAAAAAATGTTCTATGAGGCTAAATGTCACTTATGCCACGTCACCACGCTCCATACTCGTCCACGAGGTGCAACATTACTTTGCGGTACGGAGTTGCCTTGGCTTGGTAGTCAGACGATACATCCATACTCCGACTATCTACTTCACGACATGGGTTCTGAGATTATGGGCGTAGGCTTGAACGATAACTACACAAGCGGTCTCGCACGTGGAAACGAATGGCGTACAACCCCACTCTGGGGTATCGGATTGCAGAAAAAAGTGAATGGACATACATATTTTCTGCATGACGGAAGAGCACGCAACTTCAAGGAGGCAATCCTCTGGCATGGCGGTGAAGGACAGGCTTCACGAAACCTGTTTATGAAGATGGATAAGGCAGACAGGGATGCTATGATAAAGTTCATAGAGAGCTTATAGCCTACCCCGGCCCTCCCAAAGGGAGGGGGCTGTAGGTTACTATAGATAATAAATAAATGAATAATGAAAAGTGAAAAATGAATAATACAAATTACAATTTATCGCAAACAATTATTGCAAATGAAACAAACTTGTATTTTAATTGTTCATTTTTCATTTAAAACAAAAAAATGTATAACACATCCTTCCCTTTGGGAGATTTGTCGTAAGACCCTTCGACCTATGGGGAGAAAAGGCTTGGTTAGGCTTTAAACATTATGAAAAAGATATATTTTGCTGCATGTGCAGCGATGATGGCATTGACAGTTAATGCCGAGAATGTTGAGAAAGAGGTGAATGTGACTGGTGAGGCTTCTGCTGCATCAGCAGAGAACTATGACGCTGAGAATGGCGTGGTGACTATTGGAAGTGACAGAATGTTCCAGATAGAGTCAAAGGATGGCAAGTTCTCATTTAAGCCATATCTGATGATACAGTCAACTGCCAACTTCAATTACTATGACGACGAGGGGTTGGATAAGGCTTACAATCAGGATAACGTGGCAAATTCTGGTTTCGCTATGCCATACGCTGTGCTTGGCTTCACAGGTAAGGCTTTTAGTAACATCACTTACAATCTCTCTATCAACGCAGCTGCTTCTGGAGCTAACATACTTCAGCAGGCATGGTTTGATGTGAAGGTAAGCAATGGCTTCGCTGTAAAGGTGGGTAAATTCAAGACTCCATTCTCAAGTGCATACCTCACAACACTTGGCGAGACTCTTATGCCATGTGTTCCTACATCACTTACTGCAACCACAATTATGCCATACTCACTTAACGCAGTATGCCCAAAGATAGGCACAGGCTTCGATATGGGCGTGATGATACATGGTAAGATGAGCAAGCAATGGGGCTATGAGTTTGGTATGTTCAATGGCACAGGCGCAGGAAACAACTCTGCAACAAAGACTTTCTCTGACGATTGGCACATTCCTTCTCTCTTATATGCAGGACGAATTGCATGGACTCCGTTCGGAACAATGCCTAGAACACAGGGTAATGCGAAGATGCTGAACGAGAACAAGCTTGAGGTGGCACTTTCAGGAAGCATAAACGTGGAGTCTGAAAGCGAGAGTACAAATGATACTCGTATGGGTTTCGAGGTGTCATACCTTCACAACCGCTGGTATTTCTCAGGAGAGGCATACTGGATGAACGTTGGATTCACAAAGCGTCAGAAGATTGACGAGACCTATGATTTCATAGGTGGATATGTTCAGGCTGGATATTTCGTAGCACCACAATGGCAGTTGGCTGCTCGCTATGATCTTATGGACAGAAACGGCAGTAGCAAGGATGGTATGCTGAACATGCCTGCAGTTGGTTGCAACTATTTCATCAAGAACAGTGGTCTGAAACTTTCTGCTATGTATCAGTATATCGGCAGAACTGGCCACGAGACACAACTTGACAGAGACAACGATGACCTCGGCGTGGCAAAACATAGTGCGGTAGTAATGCTTCAATACACTTTCTAAAGCGGCCTCTCCCCCCGCCCTCCCCCATAGGGAGGGAGCCGGAGAGCGGAAAAAATTAGTTATGAAGAAATTTATTGCAATATTACCACTGGTAGCTTTGACGCTAACTTCTTGCGACGACGGATTTGTAACAGATCCTGTATATGAGAGCAAGCAGACAGGCTATAACGTGAAGATAACAGGCACTTTCGATGGTGTGGATCAATGGTCGGACAACTACAACGTGGTTGTGGCTGCATTCAACGAGGATGATGAATATTCAAGTATTCAGAAAACCATTCAGACTGACGGTGAAGAAACGGCAATTACACTTAGCAATGTGCCTTCAGGTGCAAAAATAATAGAGATTGCCGTAACTAACACACTAAGAAAGCGTGTTTCTACGTTTTATAGATATGATGTAGAGAATGTATCTGCTGACGATACTATAAGGATTGATGTCGGAAAGCAGAACGTGAGTATGTTCTCTGCAATTAACAATACGATATTCCAAGGTACGGCAACCACATGTTCACGATGCCATAGTGGCGAAAAGGCAGCACGAGGACTTGACCTTTCGGCAGAGAATGCCTATAAGAACCTCGTGGGCGTGAAGAGCAACAAGGATGCAACGCTGAACCGTGTGACGGCTGGAGATGCAGAGAACAGTATGCTCTACAAGATAATCACAGATGATAGCGGTTTCCACAAGGGATTCTTCTCTGACTACGGAGCTTTCGTGAATATCATTAAGTCATGGATAGATAATGGCGCAAAAGAATAGAACTTTACACATATTACCGTTTATGATGGTTGCTGCGGTGGTCATAGTCATGGCCATCGCAACAATCGTTGAAAAGATACATGGTACGACATTCGTCAGCACAAAGATATACTCTACATGGTGGTTTACTGCCGTCTGGGCTGTGCTTGCCATTGTATCAATAGCAAGAATCATAACAAGCGGAATGCAAAAGACATTGACCGTGCTAACGCTTCATATCTCTTTCGTCGTGATTCTGGCTGGAGCATTAACCACTCACCTTACATCGAAGAAAGGCTATCTGCATCTTCGTTGTGGCGAAAAGGCAAGGCTATACACGGAGCAAAGCAGCAACGGCGATATGCGAACCGCCACCTTACCTTTCTCTGTAACGCTCAACGATTTCAACATAGAGAACTACGAGGGGACTACAACCCATTCCGACTATGCCTCACACCTCACCTTTTCCACGGATGAAGGGAGCATCAACGAGACTGTTTCGATGAATAATATTGCCGTGGTGGAAGGCTATCGTTTCTATCAAACATCCTTCGATCAGGACATGAGGGGCAGCATACTGACGGTAACGTACGACCCATACGGCACAGGAATAACATATATCGGCTACGGCTTGCTGATTGTTAGTGCGGTTCTGCTTCTGATTTTGAGAACGCCAAGGATAAAGCAGCTTTATAAGACCCTGACACGGCCTATCCCCCCGCCCTCTCCCGTAGAGAGGGAGCCGCTAACGCCCTCAAAGCCCTCTATAAGTGGAAAGAAATTTTTCATTTTCCATTTTTCATTTTTCATTTTATTGGCTGCATCAGGATTTGCCAAGACTCCCGTAGTTGCAAAAGAAGATGCGGAAAGGGCAGAGAGGAAACTGATTGTATATAACGGAAGGGTATGCCCTCTAAACACGTTGGCACATGACTTCTGTCTAAAGGTTACGGGAAAGACCTCGTACAAAGGACTTTCAGCAGAGCAACTTCTTCTTTCTTTGCCATTGGCTCCAGAAGAATGGAGCGAAAAAGAACTTCTGAAGATAAAGAACAAGGCTCTGAAGGAAAGACTTGGCATAAGCACCGACCTTGCACGCATCAAGGACTTCTACGAGAGCGACGGAAGATACAAGCTCGACATTCTGCTTAATGAGCAGATGAAAAAGGCAGAAGATGAGCAGGACAAGAAACTTGTGCGCTCAATATACGATGTTGACGAACAGATTTCTCTTGTGAATGCAGCTGTAACAGGCAAGCTCATAGAGCATTACAAAGGCAATAATCCACCAAGCGAGACTCGTATCTCAGCCGAGATTCTATACAATCAGCAGCCGTTCACAGTTGTTGGTGCATTTATGATTCTGGCTGGCATCCTTATAATTGTGATTGCAATGGCCTCTCCCCCCGCCCTCTCCCGTAGAGAGGGAGCCGGAGAGCGAAAAGACAAAAGTCAAAAAGCAAAAGACTTTAGCCCTTTCATTTTTCATTGTTCATTTTTCATTTTATTTATTATCTCCGCCTTTCAGCTTGCCGTTTTCCTTCTGCGTTGGTATATCTCAGGCAACATACCGCTATCCAACGGCTATGAGACAATGGCATTCGTATCGCTATCCACCTCATTGCTGACACTCGTGGCAGTATGGATGCTCAGGAAACAGGGTTTCGTCTGCAATACCGTGACGATAGGCGGACTGATGATTGCAGGTCTCACATTACTTGTGGCTCATCTATCAGAAATGTCGCCACAGATCACATCCCTGATGCCAGTTCTGCATTCGCCTTGGCTTACCACCCACGTATCTCTCATAATGGTGTCATACTCGCTCTTCGCCTTCATGGCGGTAATAGCTGGTGTTGACCTTGTTAAGAGAGACGCCCGACTTGATGCCCTCAACCGTCTCATGCTCTATCCTGCGGAGATGTGCCTTGCCATAGGCATTTTCCTCGGAGCAATATGGGCAAATCAGTCATGGGGCACATACTGGAGCTGGGATCCGAAGGAGGTCTGGGCTTTGATATCAATGCTGATCTATTGTGTACCTCTGCATGTAGGTTCATTACCAATAATGCGCAAGGCAAAGGTGCATGACATTTATCTGATAATGGCATTCCTGTCAATCCTGATAACCTATTTCGGAGTTAATTATTTATTAGGAGGTATGCATAGCTACGCAGGCAACTAATCATCATTTTTAGGTATTTGCGTTCATAAAAACAGAGAAATACTCATAGTTATTTGGTATTCTTACCAAAATGCAGTAACTTTGCACTCAAAAGATAAATGAATAATGAAAAATGAAAAATTATAAAATACAGTTTAGCGTAACCTGTATTTTTCATTTTCTCCATTTTTCATTTTTAATTTAACAAAAATGTCATATAATCAACAGACAATAAAACTAAATAAGGCGCGTGCCGAGGTATATGTATTCGACAATGGCTCTGAGGTGCGCGAGGCTCATGTGATGATCCATGCGGATAACATCGGGATGACATACAAGGAACAGCTTGATGCCATTCTTGATGCTTATGGTTCTTTACGCGAGGATCTTCTCAAAGACTATACAGCAGTATTCAAGCGTTACTATCTCAGCGATGCTGCCAATCAGGCGGAAATGGTATATACCCGCGAAAACAAGGAGTGTGCCCTTTCCGTTGTGGAACAGCCACCACTCGACGGCACGAAGATTGCCATCTGGGTATATTTGATGACTGGTGTAGAGACTCGTGTTTCTGAAAGCGGTCTCTATGAGGTTAAGCAAGGCAAATACCGCCACCTATGGAATGGTAGTGCCTATAACATGGCGGCAAGTAGCGAGTATCAGACTCATCATCTTCTCGAAGAGTACATCGGGCAACTGGAAAAGGAAGGCTGTACCCTCGAAAAGAACTGTATCCGCACATGGTTCTTCGTAGCTAACGTGGATCTCAACTATGGTGGTGTGGTTCGTGCACGTAATCATGTGTTCTTCCATCAGGGCCTAACCAACCAGACTCATTTCATAGCCTCTACTGGCATAGGTGGCCGTCAGGCTGATCCTAACGTCCTCGTGCAGTTGGATAACTATGCCGTTGATGGTATCAGCAAAGATCAGATCAAGTATCTCTATGCCCCAACCCACCTCAACCGCACAAGCGACTATGGTGTAAGCTTCGAGCGTGGCACATACGTGGATTATGAGGACAGAAGACACGTCTTCATCAGCGGTACTGCAAGTATCGACAACAAGGGTATGGTGGTTCATACCGGCGATATTGTCCGTCAGACCGAGCGTATGCTTGAAAATATCGAGGTTCTCCTTGCCGAGGCTGAATGCACATGGGAGAACGTAAGCGAAATGTCCGTCTATCTTCGTGATGTAGCTGACTACGGCATCGTTAGCCGAATGTTCGCAGAACGCTTCCCTAACAAGCCTTACGTCATCGTTCTTGCTCCAGTCTGCCGTCCAGGGTGGCTGATAGAGACAGAGTGTATGGCGATAAAAGAGACCCACCCCCTTACCCCTCCCATAAAGGGAGGGGAGTAATTTGTATTTCTAATCAATAGGGATAAATATAAATGCCGCTTATGGACTGATTACCATAAGCGGCATTTTTTGATTTGAAGAATGTATCTACTCCCCTCCCTTTATGGGAGGGGTAAGGGGGTGGGTCTTTATCCGTATATTATCTTCCCCGTCTCTGCGTCTGTATTCTCAGGCACGAAGCTCTTGTTATACTGAGTCATACCGCGGAGAGACATACCCATGTTAGAGAAACCACCATCGTGGAAGAGAGTCTGCATAGTAACCTTACGGGTAAGGTCAGAGAACATAACCACGCAATAGTCGGCACACTCATCAGCAGAAGCGTTGCCAAGTGGAGACATACGGTCAGCATAGTCAAGCATACCGTCGAAGCCCTTGATACCGCCACCAGCAGTTGTCATAGTAGGTGACTGAGAGATTGTATTTACACGAACACCCTTCTCACGACCATAGATATAACCGAAAGAACGAGCGATAGACTCAAGGAGAGCCTTAGCGTCAGCCATATCATTATAGCCGAAGAATGTACGATGTGAAGCAACGTATGTGAGAGCAAGGATAGAACCGTTTTCTGCAATAGCGTCGAGCTTCTTTGCAACCTGAATCATCTTATGGAAAGAGATAGCAGAGATGTCGAGAGTCTTGTCAAGGAAGTTATAGTCAAGATCATCGTATGTACGCTTCTTTCGCATATTCATAGACATAGCGCATGAGTGGAGAACGAAGTCGATCTTTCCACCGAGAGCCTTCTGAGCCTCAACGAAGAGATTCTCAAGATCCTCAACGCTTGTTGCGTCTGCTGGAATGATTACTGCATTGGTCTTCTGTGCGAGTTCGTCGATAGTACCCATACGACATGCAACAGCAGTATTAGTGAGAACTATCTGTGCGCCCTCTTCAACGGCACGCTCAGCAACCTTCCAAGCGATAGACTGGGCATTGAGTGCTCCGAAGATGATTCCGCGCTTGCCCTTAAGTAAATTGTAAGACATTTTTTGTTATCTGAATTGTAAAAAAATAAAATAAGTGGCCTCTTCCCCCGCCCTCTCCCGTAGAGAGGAAGCCGATTCGACCTTGGGGATTGTATGCTTTTTATTTATTTAAATTGAAAAATCCGTATTTGAAAATTTCACCTTTTCATTTCGCAAATAAGCCTTTCGCATTCCGGCTCCCTCCCTACGGGGGAGGGCGGGTGGAGAGGCCCTTTTTTAAATTTGCGACTGCAAAGGTACAAATAAAATTGTGTGCGTACAACAATTTTCAAGAAAAAATACAGAAAATGTTCGTTAATTCTATATCTTTCTACGTTATTTCTGTATTTTTAGCCAATTTTTTATGATTTTTCTCACAAAACAGCCTATTTCATTCCCAAGTGACACTCATAAAATTAATACGAAATTAATGTGATATTAATGGACATTACATGTTTTCACGCTGCGAGTAACCCCTAATTAACGTCAGTTCGACGAATTCAAAATAAACGCATCTTCGATGCTTAATTGACAATAATTACCAATCTTACCAATCTTTTATCATAAAGATAAAACATAAAAATGATAATTATTGGACTAAGATTGGTAAGATTGGTAATTATTGTCAGTTAAAAGCAGCTTGCTGCTTGCTATATAGTCAATTCATCGAACTCACGTTAATATACATAAAGTGAATTTTCATAAGTTTCGGTAAAGGCGACTCCAAAGCAAGTCCCAACCAAACTCGATGCAACTCCCATTTCCTGCCTATTCTATGGAACGGACTTGCAACGGCTTTGGAACGGTATTACAACGGACTTAGAGCGAAGGTGAAGCGAAGGATAAGCGAAGGCATAACGAACCGTTTAGTTGCTCACCTTTACAGAAAGAAAAACAGAATTTTGACACAACTCTGCAACTCATCACCCGTAACGCTGTAATAATGTGTGCATCAGAGAATTACACGGGTGATTCATTTTACATCACTCGTCACCCACTCATCACCCTCACATGGTCTATCCTTTTGATATTGAACAACTTGCAGAGTCAATTCACTCGTCACCCTAAAAATGGGTGACGAGTGGCGAGAGGGTAAATCGCGCATATAACATTCATATTATCAATAAGATACACGGATTTTGGTGATGAGTTGGGTGACGAGTGGTATAGGGTGAATCAACGCTGCAAGCCTCAATGTCACAACAACTTACAGCGCTACGGGTGATGAGTGACGAGTTTTTTCAAAACTCTTTTTTTGAAAGCATAATTGTAATCTCCACATTGCAATTCACCCTATTCCCCATAAGATGGACTTAAGCGAAAGAAATATTTGCATGAACGTTGAGAAAACGATGTAAATTAACATCTTTTTCTTCGTCCACGCAAATAAACCTTATAGAAATGATTTACATCAGTATTGGACAAGCCAATTGTTATTGTATAGTGGAAGCTGATACACTACTATTACTTGCAGTTACATCTGATACTTTATCATAGACCTCTATTGCAATTGTATTATCTATATATGTCTTAATGTCATCGTTTTCATAGATTTCTTCCCAAGCATTTTTGATGTCAGAATAGAGTTCTCTTGCACCAATTGTATAATTTCTTAACTCATTGTCTGTGGAAGTTAATTTTATTTTTGTTTTTGGTAGAAGTGCGTGTACCATTCCACATCTTAACTCTTTATACATGTGATTTCTTTTTTCTTTTTCATCCCCTTCATTAAAAATTTTATATTTTTGTAATGATTCAAGATTATTAATAACATCGTAATAATCTCCTTTGGAGTGGTTAGATTCTTGAAAATCATTTCTACGACTGAAGCATTTGCCAAGGAATTCTATCATGCCTGACAAAATCACAAATGACATATAAGGTTGTCTTTTGATGAAATTCTCCATGTCTTCATTGAAGAAACTATCTCCAACTTCTTTTAGACTCATTTTTGTTATTGCCATAACTTATCATTTAAAATTTAACTTAATGATCTTACTTCCTATAGAAGGAAGCAAGTTGACTTCTCCTTTTAAGTGTAATTCATCTATGCTGATAGCTTCATATCTATGATAGCCACAAGGTATCAGACGTTTAGATGAATTACCATTAACAATCTTTCATTCTATTCCAACTACAATTAATGATTGTAATTGCTACCTGAAAAAATGAAAGAACTCTTGAACCTTCAAAATAGAGGAAGAGGATGACTACGCATTATGTCAATATAATATATGGCATAGCGGATAATTATTCCAGCATTACATTCCTCTTGGATTCATATCACCATCGATTTCAAATAAATTACTTACTTCACAATCGTCAATGTTGAAATGCCTTCCTTTTGAAGTATAAAATTTAACATATTCTGAGTTACCTCCATTGCGTCCTTTAAGATTATTACGCATTTTCAGTAGAATGTACTCTTCCATCTTCTTTGGATCTTTCGAGATTGACCAAAGATGTTTAAGGTTTTGAAATTCTTGATTTACCATAATGTTATTTATTTAAAATTTAACTTAATGATTTTACTTCCGATAGACGGAAGTAGGTTTACTTCTCCTTTTAAGTGTGTGCCATCAACGCTGATAGCCTCATAACTATGATTGCCATAAGGTATCAAGCGTTTCGATGAATTTCCATTAAGTATCTTCCATTCTATTCCATCGACAATTAATGATTGTAATTGCATGTCAGAAAAAAACGAAAGCACTCTTGAACCTTCAGGAACAGGAACTGAGGCTTGTCGCGTTTCATTAGGTCCAGAAATAAAGACATAATAGACTTTGTTACATTCAAGACCTGACCTTGAATCTTCATAGCCAGTAAAATCAATTGTCTCCGGGATATAGTCAGAATGATATACTTTTAATCGCTTTGTTTTATCCAAGACATATATTGTATAAGCTGATTCTCCTTTAACAATGTCTCCGACAATGTTTCCCTTAAAATCAAGCTTACCTTTAATGTTTGTAGTAAACACTTTGATTACTGAGCATGGTTTCCCATTTATGTCAGTTCTTGGTGAGATAATCCATGTAGAGTCTTTGTTACAGACTCTACATGAATCGATTACAAGGTTCTGGGCATTAGCTATGCCTAACCAGAACAAGGCGATTAACAACTGCAATATCCTCATTATAAATCTTTTTTGTAAATCTTTATCCATTTACCGTTTTGTTGTCTTGCAAATGACACACCACCATCAAATGGAGTTACTGCTGTGTATTTAAGTGGTACCTTGATATTTCCTTTATTATCAATAAAGCCAAATCTATCACCAATATTTAGTATGGCGAGGCCTTCAGAAATGGGTTCATCATTAATTATATCCACCATATCATATCCTTCACCATCATATTCTTCTGAAATTTTTTCTGTTGTATCAGATTTATAACCATATATACAATTGGCAATAACTTCGCCTTTCATGTTGAGATAACCATACGACCCTGATTCTTCATCACGTATCATAACAAAGCCATCAGTTATTTCGGATACACTTAGATTAGAAGGTAGGCTAAAAAGCAGATTCTGTTTATCATCCTTAACAAGGATTTGCTCTCCTTCTGTCAGAACGAAATAATCCTTATTATTATCGGTAAACCATTTTATATCATCCTCATTATAACGACAAGGAATGACTGTGTTACCATTGACATCAAGAAATCCACATTGATCTTTGGTATTTATTACTTTAATAAAAGTGTTATCATCATTCTCAAAAGAATAGCGATAGTCGGTAAATTTTCCTTTATTCAAATAATAATCATCATCTTCTTGACATACAATTTGTATGTCTTTATAACCATTCGCCTTGCAATCTAACACAATTTTTCCTCTGGTATTTAAAACAACCTTATTGTCATTTAATTTTAGCATAACAATACCTTTATTAAAATTGAGGGTCTCATCATAATCAGATACATCATAAATAGCTGGTATTACCAATTCAAGATTGGTATTTATATACCCCCATTTTCCTGTATCTTTGTTACGAACTTTGAATAACCCGTTCTTAAAAATATTGTTATCCAGAAATGAACCAACGCCGTATTTTGACGGGATGACAGTTTCTTTTCCATTAGCATCAATAAATCCAATTGAGCCGTCCATTTTTTTGAAGAAAGCATATCCATTTACAAATGTGCCAATAAAATCATATTGTGGTTCTTTGATTATATTGCCAGTATATGAGATCAAACCATACACATTATCATGTTTTAATTTTTTGTACTCCGGCACTACGATCACATCTTTATATAATTTTGGACCACTAAGATAACCTTCATATTCAACAGAAACTGCTATTTTCCCATTTGGTGACATCACAGCCCATTTTCCATCATTACATACTCGCATATAATCTTTGTGAGTGTGGGATTTATATGTTTCAATTCTGTCATATATACATGGTACAACTAATCCCTTTCCCGTTTCATACAATCCACTTTTCTCATTTTTACTTACTTTATAGTAGCCATTTTGAATGACTGGATAAACATAATCAAATTCACAAGGAACAAGTACATTCCCTGTGTAATCTACAAGACCTTTTTTCCCATTCACTTCCTTTATGTTTGTACCAAAAGTATTAATGGCTTGAAAGCCATCGCCTCCACCACCGACAACTTCTATTCGAACACATTTTCTTGGTTCCTTGTGTAATGTGAGCTTGATATCATTATTCGCAGAAATATTCACAGTTTGATCGCTCATTGTCACGCCAAATGTATTAGGTATTGAAATAACATGCTTTCCTGGAGTAATGTTATTAATGACAAGTGGCGTTTGGCCTACAGGCTTGCCATCTATCATAACAACTACGTTATCGTAGTTTGCATCAATTGTGGTCCTAGTTTTTTGAGGACTATTTGGCGATCGCTTTTTTAATACGACACGATAACATTTCTTGTCTTCAAGTGTGATGTTGAATTTAGAAAAATCAACATCATACTTATTACCATCTACTGTAAATGATAATGACTTACTGTTTGCCCGTAAATACACATTGTATTCTCCGGGCAAGAACTCAGGTTTACCAACAATGGAAGACTCGAAAGAGATACCATTAACAGACGGGATGTTTACTCTGACAAGAGCACATCCTTTACCGTTTTCATCGGTAACAGGCTTTCTTCTTGCTGCCAAGTCATTTGTCAACTCAGCAATGTTGCTCACATAGTAGTTTTGCGCATAGGCAAAATTACTCAACACCAAGAACAACACAAAAACTAACTTTTTCATAAGCATTATTCAATATCAAAATCGGTTAAACTAAAAATTTCATCTTTTGGAATGCGTTTCACACCTTTACCATCAGCATTATATTTGTCTGGCTGCCATGTTCGTACATGGATCTGAGGATGTGCTTCATCTCTGAAATCCCACAGTAGGAATAGATACCCATCGTCATGATAAGAATCGGTAGTCCATGATTGATGTAGTGTGACACCATAAACATCAGAAACCACTCCATGCCTCATGACCTCAATCTCGTCAAAATTAATCTTGATCATTTTATTGCTTTTGAATATTTTAGAGAGGTTCGTAAGGTATGTTTTCTTATCCATTTTCGAATATGTGATTTTGTCTGGCATTTGAATACCATCAACAGGTTTCCTTTTAATCACTTTTCCTGTGATAATCAAGGCATCATCACTAAATACAGCCTCAAGGAAATCAAGATCCTTCTGGTTGTATGAGGTACGAAATTGCTCTACATAGTCAAGAATCAACTGGCGACGACGTAAGTCGGTAATCTCTTTATTGTCGCGAACAACATTCATATAGAGATTCATACTGATAGACAGATAGAAGGACGTGAGATTGCCTTGCTTATCGAAACTTACAACAGCCTCTTGATAGTCCTCATCTTCTGCAATATCCCCTGCTTTAAGAGGTTTGAGAACCAGAGGAATGTTACGAACCTGATAGCCTGTTCCTGTCACTATGCAATGCTCAACAATCTCATTATCCATACTTACAAAAGGAGAGTTGTCCCATAACGAAGAAAGTGCTCCTTGAACAGATGACGGTACTCCAAGAGCTGAATAGTTGAGTTCACGCCCTTGCTCATGTGCAGCATTCGCTTCTGTGAGGATGGTAGAGATTGCTTGCTCTATCTTTGCCTTGACAGTAGCATTGTCAATGCCATCCGATATTCGAACGCTCACTCTATCAGCAGCATAAATGCCAACTGATGCCAACGTGGCTAATATCAATAATAATATTTTCTTCATATCGCTAATGATTATTCGTTCTTGAGTTTTATCCAAATAGCACCACATCCCTTATAGTTGGAGATCAAATCATCCTTACCTGTATTGAGATTGAGTGCTTTGCCATCTGTCACTTTCAAGCAAGCAGGTATTTCACCTTGCTTGTTATGGATGAATGCGTAAACAAGACCAGTCTGTGGCATATTGGAGTACTTGCCAACATCGGTAACAGAGCCATCCTCACGACCAGAGTTAATATATTCATTCAGTTTGTTGAACGTTGAGATATTCATCAATACACGTTCCCTTGATGTCGGAGTATATGATGGTGTCTCAGGTTTCGAAGTTTCTTGAACAGGCTTTTTATCTGGTGTATTGATAGATACGTCAATCTCTTTCGGCTTTACATACCCAACAACCATAACATCCTCTTCTTTGTAGTAAGGAAGTATATCTTTCTTCTTTACAAAAGCAAAGACGCGATAGAGGTTGCCACGTTTCGTCTGAATCTGTGACTGACTTTCACGAGACTTGGCTATATAACCTGCAATATCCTCCTTGGAGTTTTCCTTTAGCCATTGCTCTATCTCCAGATTAAGCAGATCCCTGGCATTGTTTGATGCCTCTTCACCACTTGCAGTTGACGTACCTGTGGCATACAGAAAATTCATATTACTCTTGATGGCATTTATTTCCTGTAACTCGTTTTGCGCGACTAATGTACCTACGCACATTGTCATGCCAAGTGATAAAAGGATTTCTCTAATCATATTCGCTTCTTTGGTTTTTCTACATATTTCTGGTACAGATCCTTTACGTTCTGTGTCGGGATATAAGCGTTAAGAGTGGCTTTGAAGACGGCTTTCCTGTTTGTCACGAAGTTATCAGGAATGATGATTGACAACATGTGGTTGAATCCGAGGTCAGGACTTTGAGCTATGAGTAATGCCTTTAATCCATCTTCCCTTTCCTCTTCAATAGCAAAATACGTTTTGAGTTTCATTGCCAGACAATAGGCGAGCCATTGCTCCAATGTTACGGTATATTGAGCTTTCTTGAATCCGTATAGGTTCTGCTCCACATACAAAGTATAATCGGAAATATGGTCTATGAATCCGTGAAAGAGATTTGCCGCCGAATGCCATTTGTCCTTATCGTCAAATGTCGGTATCGTATCACCACACTCAGAAATCACATAGTAGGTTGCTGTGTTGAGGCTTTCCACATAATAATTAGCGGAAGGATTCGTCATCAGGCAACCATCGTCTGTCTTGGTCAGATTCTCGCAACCAATGCCAGAAGGCATATACGACCACGCTTTTGACAATTCAGCCTTGAAGTCTTTTTCTATCTCTGCCTTTGGCTTTCCCAACAACAATTCATATTGCATAGGAAAAGCAACATCAAAAATAGTATTGCCAACACTATCAACCCACGAGACTTCATAAAACTTATTATCAGCCCTCTTGACTTCAAACGGCATGGTTGTAGTTATCTTTCGAGCACTTGCAACAGAGCCAGTCAGGAACATCACCTTATCGTCATGAAGTCGTTGGGCAACATCCTTTCCCTTTCTCTGCAAACTGTCTATTTCATATAGATAGGTTTCCAGAAAGTCATATACTACAGATGGAAATTCCGTTTTGACCTCTGGAGAGAAAAGGGAATAGCGTTGTGCCTGACTTGTTTGCACAGATGCAAACAAGCCAAGCATGATGATAATCGTTTTATGATAAATCTCCTTATACATTTATGTGAGATTATTTAGATTCGTAACTACTTTCTGAACCTACACCGAAATTGAGAGAGCCAAGCAGATTGCCGGCTGAGTCATAATGCTTGCCATAGACAACAAAGCCATTGAAGAACTCGCCAATAACATAGTCACCTGCATTTGCGGTACGTCCCTTTGCATCATTACGGTTAATCTGACGTGACTTAGAATAGGTCAAACGCCCCTGACCATGAGGATAACCGCCTTTTGTTGCACCTGTATAGGTTCCATAGCTAAGGCGTAGCGTACCATTACCAGATGCCGAAGCCTTGGGCTGAGCAGGAGCAGATGGGGCAGCTACGGTTTTCGTGCCAGTCTTCTCACTCGTACTTGTCGTGGTCTTATTCTGCACAACGGAATCGGGTTTTGTATTAGCCTCAACATCCGTTTTTACGGAATCTTTACGAACTATACTATCAGTAGGCAAAGCTGTTTGTGGTTCATTTGAACTACCTGTAAAAGTCAAGATGCCTCCAACGATTGCACCTATCACGACTATTGCTGCAATTCCTATATAGAGAGGCTTCTTACTGCTCTTCTGCTTGGGAGGTGCACAAGGTGATAGCTTCTTCTTACATTCCGGACATTCAAAATCGCCATGAACGATTTCTTGAATGACCTTGTACTTCTCACATTTGTCATTCAGACATACACCATATTTCTTGATGCGTCCTGTGTTTCTTGTATCTGCCATAGTTCTATATCATTAAAAATTTACATATTCATTGGGGGAGGAACTGCGCCTGGTGTTGGTGGCATTGGAGGCATATCAGGCGAAGGAGGTGGAGCGAACAATGCCTGTAATTCAGGAATCAGACCTGCGGGAGTCCATGCAGCCATACCTTGTTGCCAAGCCATTGTTTGTGGTGTCAACTGACCTGTAGGCACGAACTGTTTGAGTGTATTGTAGTCGTAAGGTCCATATTGCTGACCGCCAATGTAAAGGAACATCTGCACCTGCGGTTCTACTGGTTGCATTGGAGGTGGTACTGGTGCTCCAGGCATAGGTGGCATTCCTTGTACACTTGATGCGGATGTCACACCAACATTTGCACTAGATTGAGCAGAAGCCTGTTTTTTAGCGTTTTCCTCATCAATCTTACGAAGTTCTGCATCGCTCTTTGCGAATATATCTGGGAGGTTTTCACCCAAGCCCTCACTATGCAACAATATAGCACGACTAAGATCCTGATTGGCATTACCTGTATGTAGGTACTTGTCATATCGCCTCTTGTAACCTGCCAACCAACTGATTGCACGCATTGGGAAAGCATAGTTGATGGTGATAATGGATAGCTCATTCTTTCGAGTACTTTCCATAAAGATTTTTGGCTTTTTCACGCCATTCTCTACCTGACTTTCAAATGCTCGTTCAAGATCGTCTGCAAACTCCTTTAATCCCGGATTGTCATCAGGGGAAGGAATACTAATAAGAACTTCGCGGAGATTGATATTCTTGTTCTCATCAGGTTGGTCATTATTACGGATGTTAGATATAATTTGGTTACGGTCAAGATTTATGTAAGCACCACTCTGTTCAAGAATCTCATGAGCAAACTCCTGAATCTTCTGATAGTTATTGCCTAGTTTCTGCTGTAACTGGGTCAGGATGTTCAAACCAAGAATCTTTGTTGATGAAGGTGGCAGGTCAGCATGCTTTGCCTGAATGATATCAGAAAGTTTTACATCAAATGCATGCTTGATAGTCTTTTCGCTAATACGTGTCAACAGATCGCCAAAGTTCTTGAACTCTGTTTCTGGAAGTATAGCTTCACGCAGCTGACGGGATATATTAGCCATACCTTCCTTGTCGAAGCGTATTTCATCCTCGTACTTAATCATACGCTCTTCTTCGCTCACTTCGATAACAGCACCACGCATATCTTCTAGGCCCTTGTTTGTCTTCTGCTGTGCAGAAATCAGGCGATTCGTTTCGTCGATGGCATCACTGAGCATCTTACTGAAAGAGTTGATGTCATCACTCATCTTGCCTATTTCTCTCATAAGTTCAGAAGCAAGTTGGCGGGCAAAATCCAATGCTATGAGAAGAGTTCTAAAGTCGAGATTATTAGTTAACTCGCTCTGATACTCTACATAGAGATCGTCCTTTTTCTTCATGACGAATTTACCAAGGAAGCCAACATGAGTCCAATCATCGAGAATTGCAGACAGCAATCCATCTGACTCTTCTAGTTTCTTCTTTGTGCTATCAAAGGACTCGTCGAGTTTCTTCTTCATCTCTGTAGCAACGTATGTGGCAAGAAGTTCACCAATACGGCTAAGCTCAACGATGGATATATGTCCGTCGCGCCATTTGTTAAACAGTTCTTTCTCTATGTTGTTGCGAATTTCTCTTGCAATAGGATTGAGTGAACGGAGTTTATTGTTAAAATAGTTGCGTACACCTTCATCTCGGAAACTTTCGGCAAACATACCATCCATCTGACGGCTCATTTCCGTCAATGGACATTCTGAATCTTTACAGAAGTCTGCAAAATCATTGATACGGCCTTGCCATTCTTTGGAGAAAGAATCGTATTTGTTGCCATCCTTTGTTGTCAGGACCTCCTCTTCTAATGTAAGATGAGCCTCGTCAAGCATCCAACGGCTAAGAGTATCATCCTTCAGGTATTCAGCACGATAGTCAAAGTTGATTTCCTCGTCTATGAATCCTAAATTAGAACGCCAGTTGTTATAGCGGAACTGATAAAGTACGTTTTGACCGACAGTATAGGTCATGTGCTTGAGTACGCGCATTTCTGGGTAGATAACTCGCTTGATGCCAAAAGAATAGAGTTTCTTGGTACGTACGATTGGTAACTCCTGAGAAGTCATGACCTCGTTAGGAGATACACATTCGTCATGTTCAAACTCTGCTCCATCCATATTCTCAAAATTGAATGCACGAATAATGTCATGACATTCAGATGCCTCTTGATTAATAAGGAATACGCGAGAATATACATAGTCGCTGACTATCTTTGGCAATTCGACAAATGAATCAACGATTCTACCATTAGAATTCACATTACTATATAGTGCAATACCATTGGCAACGCCCTTGATACGTTCGCTGAACACGTTTAAAGGAGCACCGCTTGCAAGTACATCACATGGTTTGTATCGTCCACATTGAAGGGCATTCAACTCGTTGAGTGCAGCATAACCATTCTCATAGTATCTGCCTTTATCCATGTCAGCCTTTGGAAGGTCTTGTTCTGGAATCATGGCATATACATTAATCTGAGCACTTTCCCATCCTGGGATATTTCTTGCCTGTACGATTGCGTCAATGATAGAACCAGAACCCGTTCCGCCACAAAGGCCTGCAAAAATGTGAACTTGTTTTGAGTTGTTGTGAGAACGCTCATTGCATTTCGCAAAACAATTCTTTAAAGCATCTACATACTTGCGTGCATTGACTGCAAACAACAATCGACCAGCACGACGTTTCTGACCTGCTGCCTCTCCGAGGTTGCCTATTGCCGTACGAACTGCACCTACATTATTCACAATGCCTCGAAGTTCTGGATGGTTGTCAATATTATCCAGAAGATCAGGCACATCACAGCCTTTGATGAAAAGAAACTCATTCTCTCCAAAAGAAGCATCTTGTCCCATTACATCCATATCTGCTCTTCCAATACCCATCATTTCACGGGTGGAATCTACATAAAGGAGAGCGACTGGTTGTTTTTCTCGTTCTTCCTTGTTCGGAAATTCTTCGAACATTCTCATCTTGAAAGCACGGAGAATCTTACCTCCGGTTCCACCAAGTCCGATGAGAATGTGGTTTGTCTTTAATGTTGCCATAGTACTATGAACATTTTTAGTTTATGAATTATCTACGTTTTCTTGAAGTATTTGAAATGTATTTTCTGCCTGTTTGAACTCCAGTCGGGATGTCATGGATTCTTGTCCTTTTCCTATCCATTGTGGCATATATACAGAATCCTGCAATTCCAATGAATAACAAAGACCACATGACACGTCGGAATACAAACCATCCGATATCGTTATTGGTGGCAGATGCCATATATTTACTTAATGTTGGCGATACCTTCCCTACAATATCATTAATTGCAGATGTGGTACTTGATATGTTGCATGCACCAATTAAACGACTCATTTGGAAAGTCAAAGGGACAAGCAAAACACCTGCTATGATATACGATAGAACATTCAATTTGTTCTTTGTGTTGATTGAGGCAATTATCAAAAGGAGTAGGACATCTATAACTATTGCTATGATAATACCATACTCAATGTTTTCCATTGTATCAATCAAATCTCCTATAAATAGTTTATGCATATTGTTTATTTAGGCGTTTTAAAGGTGTTATTAAATCCTTCTGCAAATGATTCTATTTCTTTTGCTATCGTTTGTACTTCGTCGGAAACTTCTTGCATTGCAGCCGTAGCAGCATAACCAGCAATCTCTCCTTTTATTTTGTCGATTTCCATGCGTTCCTCATCTGTGAATTGCATTTCGTCGAGTTTCTGGCAGAGATTAGTGTATTTGTCAATGGCATTCTCCCAATCGGCTTGCGAGTATTCTGAGCCATGTTCTTTAACCTCAATTCGGAATTCAAGTAATTCGCGCACAACATCTTGCTTTGATTCGCATCCGCTAAACAGAATGCATGTCAAAGTTATTATAGCGATTTTCACGCTACAATGGATTTGTTTCTTAAATAAATGTGAGTTTTCCAGGAGCTTCATAAAATATATTGACAAATGTCATTTGCGTCATAGCTCCCAATATGACAGGGTTAGTATTCTATGGATTTAGAGAAAAAGAAGCGTGGGAACTGCCTGTCGTCCGTCCCACTCACTGTCGGCCTTCGCATTGCCTAATCCTGTTGAACAGACAACGTTAGAGCCCACGCCGATATGATATATATGAACCACATGGTGCTCCTTAACACACGACTCGTATGAATACAATTCGTGCTGTCAGGGTACACCACTGGCTGTGATACAATCACACCCGGGTCATCTACCGCTGCAATGCTCATGACAGGAGATAGAAGTTGCGAAGTTCCAGTGAGTCAAGAACAAAGCGCCAAGTAAACGCCTTTTTATATGTCATCGTCCAGTTTTGCCCACCCATCCTCATCTGACGAAGGGAAGCCTTGCCAGAGGCTCGGCGTGTGCTTTGGGGACGAGGCAATGTTCTAAAGAACTTGAATTAAAATCAAAGTGCATACAGAAACACTTGCCAATTGCAAAAGTACGGATTTTTTTGAAATAAAAGAAAAAAATGCGAAAAAAAAAGCATATTCTCCTGTATTTTGTTGTTTTTTGCATGATTTATAGCGAAATAGAATTAACATTTTCATGTCAAAAGATATCATCGTAAATTCTATATTGAACTTGCGACTTGATGGATGCAAGGCTATATTCGAGAATTCTCCATTCAAAAAATAATTTGTATCATCTTGTAAATGCAGGGATGAGTTTGTTAAGGTTTAGTGAATATTTTAGTTTTTCTATTCATTTTCTTGGAGTTATAATAGAAATTGCGTATCTTTACACCCAGATATAAAAATAATTGTTATGGAAAAGATATTCAATCGTACTAAGGAAGAATGGATGGAGTCAATAAAAAAATCCATCGCTCAGAAGCAAAAAGCTATAGCTGATGCTCAGGCTCAATTAAAAGCTGAGAGACTTGCTGTTCAAGCGTGGTAAGGTTGTAATTAATCAGTAAACAAACGTGAGTTCCGTAAGTTCGGAATTGCCTGGAAGGCAATACTATTAGTAACCGAGGTGCATACTCGACGAAGGAGAGGATGCCCTCGGACAGGAAACAACCTCTACCCCTTCTAGCCTGGAAGGCTGTACCTGATTAACTTTTACACATAACTTTTCGTTATGTACTGCCCTCCAGGCAGTAGAATGATTATGGGCTTTATACCCCGCACATCCTCGTTTCACTCGTATGTACGGGGTTACTAATAGTATTGTCTTCCAGGCAATTTCGCACTCACATAATTTACTGAATTTAATTTATTGCCAATTTACTTTCCCCAAAACTCTTTGCTTTCAGAAAAAGAAAACACCAATCTTTTCGATCCCGTAATGGGATATCGAAGATTGGTGTCTTGTATTATGTAGATATTCGTTTTCTTACATGCTGAGACGGAAGCCGAAGCTCATAGTGCGTGCTGCGCCCCAATAGCCTGTGAATGAATCTAGGTCGTGAGTCTTGCCATCCGTACCGCGCTCTATATACTTAGAATCAAGGAGGTTGCGGCCTGTTGCAAAGAGATTGATGCGGACATCCTTGGTAATTGCTCCTTCCCAGCCGAATGTGGCATCAAGAAGATGATATGAAGGGAACTCGTAAGAGTCTGCCTTATCGTCAGGAGTACGACTTGAAGGCTCGAAATCAGCATACATACGGGCATTGAACTGCCATCCTGCGTGGATATAGAAACCGCCATGAAGCTTTGCATCGAGTTGTGCACCCAACTGAGTCTGTGGGGCATCACCTACGTGAAGTCCGTCGCAAGAGATTGATGTCTCCTTGAGTGTTTCGCCTGAATATGTATCGTATGTGATTGCATTACCAGAGTTCTTCCACTTCCAAGAAGCAGTCATGGCATATACGCTTGCCTTGAGCCAAGGGGTGAGTTGCTGATGAGCGTTAAGCTCTATACCTGCATGAAGAGCGTTGAGTCCCTTGATCTGGTATTTCTCAGCAGCCGCATTAGCCTGCTTTGCAGCACTAACGGTAAGAGTCTTGTTGCGCCAAGAAGCGATGTAGCCAGAAAGCTCCATGCCACCGCCGTTCCATGTTGGACGCCATCCCATTTCAGCCATGATGTTAGTCTCGTTGGTGATGTCCTTGGTGATGCTCATATCGCTTGAAGCGAGATAGACACCTGCGTATGGCAGACGTGAGTTGTAGCCGGCATTGAGATAAAGGGCGTTGTTATCGTCGGCCTTCCAGAGAATACCGCCCTTGAAGCTTGCACCCACGCCATGCGCCCAGTCAGACTTTTGACCGTTGGCATCATTATGACGACGGTAGTTGCCGTTGAATACAGACACACCGAGGTTTGCGTTTATCTTTTCAGAAGTATATGAACCCTGAACATAGCCCGAAATGTGGTGAGTGGTACGACCATAGCGAGAGCCTACATAATCGCCGAGCGAGAGTGATGCACCCGTTGAAGGATCAACGAATGTATCACCACCAAGCATATCAAGTATGCTCATTTTCGACCAAGTATCGAAATACTGGTACTGAAGTCCTGCGCTCGCTTTCCACGAATCAGTAATCTTATAGTCACCGGATGCAATCGCTCCAAATTGAGTATGTCCTGAAAGATAGTCGATCATCACGTTCTTTGATACGCCGTCAGCCTGATTCTCTGCCACGATAGCGTCAAAGTCGATATGTCCGTCGTTTGTCTGATGATTGATGATGGCTGGAATGCCAGACTTATAGTTGTTATATGTGCTGCTACCGCCACCATCGGCAATAGCAAGATAGAGGGAGTTCTTCATGGAGAAGCGCTCACCGTTCATAAGATGCTGGAGTGTGAAGTATGGCTTGAAGTAGTGGTTGTGACCAATGCTATACTGCTTACCGTTGTAGTAGCCCCAGTTCTTTGAATAGTCACGACCGAACTTATCCACCTCAGCAGCGGTCAGTTCCGTGTTACGCTGATCATGCTTCTCAGGAGAGCCGAGAGCCGTGAAGATGAGGGTGTTGGTCTGGTTGAGAATCTTAGACACAGAGAGCATATATGAGAATGTCTCTATATCTGTCTTCTCCACATATCCCGCACCCTTGACGTATGCAAGGTTAAGGTCAACCGTCCAACCGTTCTTCAGCATACCAGAAGAATAGCCGAAAGTACCCTTCGTTGTGCCGTATTCGGTTGTTGACATTCCGAAATCAATAACAGGAAGCTCAGAAGCAGTACGAGTAACGATGTTCACCATACCGCCCATAGCACAGTCGGCAAGCATGGATGCGCCGAGACCTTTCTGCACCTGAACGGAATAGGTAGCATCAGCAAGTCCCATCCAGTTGTTCCAGTACATAGAGCCAGATGTCAAGCCCTGAATAGGAATACCGTTGAGGAGGATTGAGATGTTATCCTGCTTGAAACCACGCATATTGAGCGTAGCATCACCATAGGAGCCAGTAGAAGCGGTTGCATATACACCTGGAAGTCCCTGGAACATTTCAAGATAGTTAGGGGCCGTTTGGTGCAGACGAATATCCGCAGGAGTGATTGTAGAGAGATTAAGTGGAGTCTCGTTAGCCTTAACGAAATGGGCGCTAACGGTTACTTCCTGAAGGTTGATGGCTGAATCAGCCAATAGACCCTCTCCCCGCTCCCCCTTAAAGGGGGAGAGCCGTTCTGCTAACAAGTCTCCCTTTAAGGGAGATTTAGAGGGTCTTGTTTCTGACGAGTTGCCAACGGCACGCACAGTCTCATTCGCCTTGTCGGCATAAGAGAGACCTGGTAGAATTGCGATACCTAAAGCAACAATTGAAAGTGTTTTCTTCATTTTTTAAGAAAGCTTTAAATTGTTATTACTCTCAGGTTTAGAGGTTCTTAGGTTTTCAGGTCGAAAATGCTCATAAATGAAGCTGACCCTATAACCTGAATACCTTATAACCTGAATTATAAATTAGGCATACAATTCAAGGCTTTCTTGCATAACATGAAGTTATACAGATGTTTGTTTCCTGAACACAAAATATAAGCTGTACATGGATAGTACAGGTAAATGCTCAGTCTTCTTCCATCCAGACTATACTGTCGGTACCGTGATTGCAACGGTTCGTGCCTCTAAAATAGTACATAGTAAATGGTACATTGTACATGAAAGTGGCTTGCGGACTTTACCGCCGATCGGGAATTTCACCCTGCCCTGAAGAGTTTGCAAAGGCGCTAAAACACGCCAAATTTTAAAATCGGGTGCAAAAGTAATGATTTTTCTTTAAACAAGCAAATAAATCGAAAGAAAATGTTACATTTTGTTAGTTTGAACGTGTTTTGGAAAGTAAATTGGCAGTAAATTACTTTAACGCATCTTCGATGCTGAACTGACAATAATTGCCAATCTTGCCAATCTTTTTCCATAAGAATTATTTTTATTGGTGAAAGATTGCGTAGATTGGTAATTATTGTCAGTTAAAAGCAACTTGTTGCAAATATTTATTTTTTTCGCTAAGGCTCAACAAGCTAAAACCAGTCTTTGATCTTACGTTGTCTTACTTTCCCAGTTTGCTATTTTCCAATAGCTTGGGGCAAATGTCGTCAAAAGGACATTTGTCGCATTTAGGCTTGAGGCTTGTGCAGATATATCTGCCGTGTAGGAGTAGCCAGTGGTGGGCATCGGGGATGTCCTCTTCTGGTATATGCTTCTTTAGTTCCATTTCTACTTTGTATGGATTGTTGTCGGTCTTACGCACTAATCCTAAGCGATGAGAAACTCGATAGATATGGGTGTCAACAGCCATAGCAGCTTTGCCGAATGCCACCGCCTGTATCACGTTGGCGGTCTTTCTGCCCACGCCAGGAAGTCGGAGCAGTAAATCCATATCTGAAGGAACTTCTCCGTCATATTCGTTCACGATAATGCGTGCAGCCTCTATGAGATGGTGTGCCTTTGCGTTGGGATATGAGATGCTTTTGATATACTCGAATATCTCACTTTCGTCAGCATCAGCCATAGCCTGTACGGTTGGGTAATCGTGGAAGAGTGCGGGAGTAACCATATTCACGCGCTTGTCCGTGCATTGTGCAGAGAGTACTACCGCCACAAGAAGTTGGTAGGTTGTCTGGAACTCCAATTCTGTGGTAGGGCGTGGCTGCTGACGGAAATAGTCAAGAATATGGTTGTAGCGTTCTTTCTTTGACATCGCGGTTAAATGAAAAAATTAAAAGTGAAAAATGAAAAATACAGGTTACCTTCTTCGTCGAAATTGTAATCTGTATTATTCATTTTTCATTATTCATTTTATAGTTTATTTACGGTTTTCTTTCCTTTTACATAATATTCCCAGAGAATGCTTTTCTGGATGCGTTCTGGAATATCATCGGTCTTTTTGCTTGCCTGTATTCTCTTTCTGTCAGCATCAAAGTCGTGCTTCCAATGGTTGAACTCCTTCCTTGCCTTATAAACAGCCTTGAAATCGCCCCAACTTCTGCCGAGGATGAGCATCTGGAAAGCTGCAAGCCAGTCGAGGAAGAAACGCACTCGCATCACGTGGGATAGCTCGTTGTCTGGCAGATTCTTATAGAGCATCGTGAGGTTGTTGCGGAAATTGAGAAATGTCTTGCGAGGATTTCCCTTGGGAAGAGTACCACCGCCAAGATGGTATGCTATGCTATCGGTCACGCAGAAAATCTTCCTACCCATAAGGCGAAGTCGCCAACAGAGGTCTATCTCCTCGTTATGGGCAAAGAAACGACCGTCAAGTCCACCTGCTGTCCAATAGTCCTTTGAACGTATCATCATGCAAGCTCCTGTTGCCCATAGAATTTCGTGATTGCCATCATATTGTCCATTGTCCTTTTCTACGGTTTCAAAAATCCTTCCCTTGCAGAATGGATAGCCGTATTTATCAAGGAAACCTCCTGCGGCACCAGCATACTCAAATCTGTCTCTTTCTTTTATGGCATGAAGCTTTGGCTGACAAGCGCATGCCTCTGGGTGAGAATCCATGAAAGAGAGTAGGGGAGTGAGCCAGCCTTCTGGAACATCAACATCAGAATTTAGCAGAACGTAATACTCGCTATCTACCTGTTTCAAGGCTTGATTATAGCCTTCGGCAAAACCGTGATTCTTATCAAGAATGATAGTGCGGATATTGGGAAACTCCTCTGCCAACATCTTTAGTGAATCATCGGTAGAGGCATTATCTGCAATGATAATCTCTGCTTCTGGCGTGTTCTTAATGACCGTAGGGAGGTATGTGCGCATCATGTGTGCGCCATTCCAGTTGAGGATGACGATTGAAACCTTCTTCATACCATCTCACAGATTAAAGCGGATTTATCTCTGTTGAATCCTGTCAGTTTTACACGCAGAATCTCATTATCGTATTCCTCCTTGGCTATTGCTGCAGGAAGTTCCACACGGATATAGTTTGCCGTGAATCCGTGCATAGCCTTACCACGAGGGGCTTTCTCAAACAGCACCTCAGCCTCTGTACCTATATATGATGCGTAGAAATCCTGTGTCTTCTGTTCTGACAGGTCGAGCAATCGCTGACTACGCAGTTTCTTGTCCTGTGCGCTTACCACGTATGGAATCTTCAGGGCTGCCGTGCCTGGACGCTCAGAATAAGGGAATACGTGAAGCTGTGTAACAGGCAGTTCGTTAAGCAGATTGTATGTCTCTTCGAAATACTCAGGAGTCTCGCCACGAGTGCCCACCATCACGTCTATACCAAGGAATGCGTCAGGCATTAGTCGCTTGATGAGGCGAATCTTGTCAGCGAAAAGAGCTGAATCATAATGGCGGTGCATGAGTTTCAGAACAGAGTCGGAACCGCTTTGGAGTGGTATGTGGAAATGAGGCATGAATGCACGACTCTTGGCACAGTATTCTATCAGTTCCTCATCAATGAGGTCTGGCTCCAAACTAGATATACGGTAACGCTTTATCTCCTCGATATTGTCGAGAGCCTTGACGAGATCAATGAAACGCTCTCCTGTTGTCTGGCCGAAATCGCCTATGTTCACGCCTGTGATGACAATCTCCTTTCCACCCTCAGATGCCGCCTTGCGTGCCTGTTCCACGAGACTCTCTATGCTTGGATTGCGTGAGTTACCACGTGCAAATGGTATGGTGCAGTAGGTGCAGAAATAGTTGCAGCCGTCTTGTACCTTGAGGAAATAGCGTGTGCGATTACCTCGTGAGCACGAATGCTGAAAGGTCTTTATCTCCTTTGTCTTTACCGCATGATATTCCGCTATGTTGTCATCGGACTTATGATTCATGCCACTCCAGGCATTAGAGAGGTAGTCAATGAGATTTGCTTTCTCGTTACTTCCAAGCACAAGGTTTACGCCTTCAATCTTAGCCACAGTCTCAGCTTCAAGCTGGGCATAGCAACCTGTCACCACGACGAATGCACCAGGATTCTGCTTCACCATCTTACGGATTGCCTGACGACATTTGCTGTCTGCCACTTCTGTCACCGAACAGGTATTGATGAGGCAGATGTCAGCCTTCTCTCCTTTCTCCACGGTACGCACACCCATGTCCTGAAGCATCTGCCCAAAGGTGGATGTTTCGGAAAAATTGAGCTTGCAGCCTAATGTGTAATATGCGGCGGTCTTGCCTTGAAATGCGGAAGTATCAATCATTATTTCGAATTACTAATTATGAATTACGAATTGCTTAACACCTTACACCTTATTATATAAGAAAAGGTTTTGCTATGCGAGTAATTAAAACGATGCCCGTTTCAATTGACGAGTGCAAAGTTACAAAATAAAGCTGAGATTAGAAAGTAATTTATAGTAATTGTTTAAAAACGGTTTGCGGAAGTTTAGAATGAAGGTGAAAAAAGCAAATTTCAGAATCACGAAAATGTGTGCGTAAACACCGTAAAAGTGTTAAAATTCCACCCGTTCTCGGTTAAAGTAAAACTTTAACGTTTGTTAGCAATTTGTAAATATCACAAAATCAGTGTGTTGCAAAAAAGTTACAAAAAGGGGTAAAAAAAAAACGTAAAAAAATGTTGTTGGTATTGAAAAAATACTTACCTTTGCAGTGTTTTAATAAACAAAGATTGTTTTACAGTTTTAAAAAAAGCAAAGAAAATGAAGAAATTAGTTTTTATGTTCGTAGCTATCGCTGCAATCTCTTTTGCATCATGTGGTGAAAAGGCAGCTCCAGAGGCTCCAGCTGAGGATACAACTGCTGTTGATACAGCTGACACAGCTGCTGTTGATACTGCTGCTGCAACTGCAGAGTAAGCATATCTACCGAACGGTAAAAAGAGATGACGCCGGAACGATGTTGACATCGTGCCGGCGTTTTTTAGTCATGTATAATCATAATAGGAAAATGAAGAATCGTATTATATTTTCATCAGTTGTTTTCTTTTGCATAGCTATATCTGGATGTTTAATTTCTTGTGTCTCAAGAAATTCAGATAATGTGTCTAATGCTGATGAACTAGGTGATACCGTACCTGCGTCTGAGTTCCAGGTTGTTGAAGACACTGTTTCTGCAACTATAGCAAATGATAGTGTTGCTGCACCTGTGAAAAATGATAAATAAATCGGCATTTGGCCCGATAAATATAAAGCCCCGCATCCTTCTCAGGTAGCGGGGCGCAAATTAAACACATCTATAAAAAATTTAACATGAAAATGTAAGCCATATTCAATGGACTTCATAATGATGTTTCAATGAACTGGCTTGAGTGCAAAGTTAGTAATTTCTTTTGAAAAACAAAATTTTTTGATAAAAAATGTCAAAAAAAATGGTAAGTATGCGGAATATTTACCTTTTTTTCATGTCAGCTCAATGGATTTTGTAATTTTGAGCTAATGGTTGAGGCTTTATTTAAATCCGTACCAAATCCGTACCAAATCCCTTTCAAGTCCCAATTTGGAGAGGGGACTGAAAGAGGAACTGTGATATTAATATTCGGGGATAGAAAAAGCGATAATTATCCCCTTTATGCAAACTCCGAAAGTTCAAGCCAGCGCATTTCCTTTTCGTCAAGTTCTTCGTTGAGAATAGGCAGGCGCTTGCTGAGTTCCGTGATCTTTTCAACATCAATGGTGCCGGAGCTGAGAGCGTTTTCGATATCTGCTTTTTCTGCCGTGAGCACCTCAATGTCTTTCTCAAGTTGCTTGAACTCCTGACGCTCCTTATAGGTAAGTCTTCTCTTTGCTGGTGCTGCGTTAGGATCGCGAGGCCCGCCCTTTGCTGAGGTTGACTGTTGGGTGTTAGGCGTTGGGGCTTCGTCTTTCGGCTGTAGCTTCTGCCATTCACGATACTGGGTGTAGTTGCCAGGGAAGTCCTTGATCTTACCCTCGCCTTGGAAAACGAGAAGGTGATCAACAACCTTGTCCATGAAATAACGGTCGTGACTAACCACGATGACGCATCCAGGGAAATCCTGAAGGTATTCCTCTAGAATCTGAAGTGTTTTGATGTCAAGGTCGTTAGTAGGCTCGTCGAGTACAAGGAAATTCGGATTCCTCATGAGCACGGTGCAGAGATAGAGCTTACGCTTCTCGCCACCCGAAAGCTTATACACATAGTTGTATTGCTGTTCTGGGGTAAAAAGGAAATGCTGAAGGAACTGTGAAGCCGTGAGGTGACGACCTTGTCCGAGGTCTATGTATTCGGCAATGTCGCGAATAATATCGATAACCTTCTGGGATTCGTCAAACTGAAGTCCTTCCTGAGAAAAATAGCCGAATCTGACAGTCTCGCCAATATCAAACTTACCTGCGTCAACAGGTTCAAGTCCGAGAAGGAGCTTGAGGAAGGTTGACTTTCCTGTACCATTATTACCTACTATGCCCATCTTTTCAAAACGGGCAAAGTTATAGTAGAAATTGTCGAGTATAGTCTTTCCTTCGGATGTAGCGTCACCTTCTCGTGCAGGGAATGCCTTTGATACATACTGACATTCAAAAATCTTTGAACCGATATAGACGGTAGATGCCTTTAGGCGTATCTGTCGTTCTTCTATTCGCTGTTTTGCAACCTTCTCAAGTTCATAGAAAGCCTCCTCACGATAGCGTGCCTTATGACCACGAGCCTGTGGCTGTCGGCGCATCCATTCAAGTTCTCGACGGTAGAGGTTATTGGCATGCTCAATGTTCGCACGCATTGCGTCCATGCGCTCCTGCCTTTTTTCCAGATAATAGGAATACGAACCGCGATATGAATAAATTGTGCGGTTGTCTAGTTCAAGAATTACCGAACACACGTTGTCAAGGAAGTATCGATCGTGTGTGACCATCAGTAAGGTGCGGTTGCCACGAGTGAGGAATCCTTCAAGCCATACCACCATTTCGAGGTCAAGATGGTTGGTTGGCTCGTCAAGAATGAGGAGGTCTGGATTGGAAATGAGAGCCTGAGCCAATGCTACACGTTTCTGTTGACCACCGCTTAGCTGTGACATTGGCTGGTCGAAATCGCGAATGCGTAACTGCGTGAGAATCTGCTTTGCTTTTAGCTGAGCATCATCGTCTTTATCCACACCAGAGAAACAAGCCTCCATTACCGTTGCACCTTCAGGAAACTTTGGTTCTTGACGAAGGTAACCCACACGGATGCCGTTGCGGAAAATGATATCTCCAGAGTCGCAGCTCTCCTCACCGCAGAGCATTGACAATAAGGTTGTTTTACCTGTGCCGTTCTGCGCTATGAGTCCTATACGCTGACCTTCGCCGATGGAGAAGGATATGTTGTCGAAGAGGATCCTCTCTCCGAATCGTTTGCTGATGTTTTGTACGTCGAGTAGTGGTTGCACTTTTTGTCGGGTGATGGGTGTTGGTTGATAGGTGATGGTGGTTACTCTTCCTCGTTAGAAGTGTTTGGGATGGTAAGTATTTCTTCAATATAATCAAGAATCTCATCTCGGCCTTGTTTCTTCTCCGATGATGTAATGAAATAAGGTGGAAGTTCTTCCCATGCGTCAAGGAGAGTCTTCATATATTTTTCCGCATTCTGACGCGCCCTTACAGGTCCCAGTTTGTCGGCTTTAGTGAAGACGATCGAGAAAGGAACGCCATTCTCTCCAAGCCAATCCATAAACTCACGGTCAATCTTCTGTGGATCATGTCGTATGTCTATGAGAAGGAATACGTTGACAAGTTGCTCACGCTGAAGGATGTAAGTTGATATCATTGTCTCGATATCATCCTGTACCTTCTTTGAACGCTTTGCAAAGCCATATCCAGGAAGGTCGATGATGTACCATTGCTGACCGTTGGGTGTTGGGCGTTGGGCGTTGGTGGATGGCTTTGACTCAATAAGGAAATGGTTTATGAGTAGCGTCTTACCCGGTGTTGCAGATGTCTTTGCAAGGTTCTTATGGTTGCAAAGCATATTTATTAGACTTGACTTACCCACGTTACTTCTGCCTATGAAGGCGAACTCCATAAGATTGTCCTTGGGGCATTGAGATATCTTTGCCGAGCTGATTTTAAATTCAGACTTCTTGATTTCCATAATAACAAGTTACGAATTACTAATTACGAATTACTTAGTTACTAATTACGAATTGTCTTGGTGCGATTGATGCTAAACAGGTAATTCGTAATTAGTAATTTGTAATTACTTGGCATATTTCTCCATAAGAGGCTCTGCCATTTCCGAACCGAGTTCCTTTGCCTTTTCAAGAGTTGCTATGCCCTCTTTCTTCTTGCCTTTGAGTATCTGCGCAAGGCCATAAACGGCATGACCATCTCCATAGTCAGGGAAGCGAGTCATACATAGCTGGGCAGCAGCCATTCCATCGTCAATCTTATTCACCCTTACAAGAAGCATTGCCTTCTCGGCATAGTATAGTTGCTCCTTTGGTGCGAGGGTGATAGCCTTCTCGATATCATCGAGAGCTGGCTGATACAGTTTTGCCTTTAGCTCTGCTTGTTCCTTGAGGTAGAAGAAATTACCGTTTACCATCTTACCCATCAGCTTCTCGTATTCGTTATAATCGACAACAGCCTTGCGGTACATACCATTGTCGTCAAGGTATTTGCCACGAAGCATAAGGAATGGAGCAGCTTCCATCTTATAAGGTTGTGGATAGAAAGCCACGGCACTATCAAGCATCTCTATCACCTTCTCCTGTGGGGCGTTGTTCGCCTGAAGACAGAGAGAGGCATTGTAGAAACAATCCGCACTTCTCATGTTCGTCTTTGTCACATCGAGGAAGATGTTGTAAGCCTCGTCATATTTCTTGGCTGTGTAGAGAATCTTAGCTTTGTGGAGATTATACACAGGAAGTGGATTAACACCCATAGCTGCGTCAGCTTCGGCAATTGCCTTGTCGAGAGTCCAGTCGGTAAAGGTGCTATCGTTACTGTAAAGCAACTTGTTGAAGATGATCTTCGAGTAGTCGAAATGAGGTTCATCCTTCTTCTCGCACTTCTCAATGCTTTCTTCCATTACCTTGGCTGCCTCAGCAAATCTTCCTTTATCAGACAGATAGAGAGCCTTCGCATTATAGCCCTCAGATGCGGTAGGGAACTTGCTGATGAAGTCATCTGCCATGCCTAGGATATTGTCGTTGGCATTGCTGCCCTGATTCATGTAGAGCGCAACAACAGCCTGATCGAAATCATCAGGAAGGGCGACGCGCATCTGTGTAAGGCGCATCGTTGCCTGTTTTGAAGTGAATCCGCTTACAGTCATTGACATTGCATACTGAGCGCTTGGGCAATATATATCCGTGCGTTTCTTTGCTGGTTGCATCAAACCAAGCAATTCACCATTGCTATTGAGAAAAGGCGAACCTGCAAGCTCGTCGGATGCTGTCTGTTCATAAATATAATATGGTAGGTCGTTCTGAAATAATTCTACCTTTGAAGGCTGATACTTCTTGATTACTGGAGTCTTGATATCATATTCAATCAACCAGCTCTCGCCTCCTGCTTCAATCTTTGTCTGCGCAATTGCGATAGGTGTGATTGCCATTTTCTTTTCGGCAGGAACTGCAACCTTGAACTTTGATACGTTGTATATCTCGTTTGCACCAATCAGGCACTCTACATCGTACTTTCTACCCTGTGCATCAATGATATTTGCTTTTGAAGCCCCTATGAATGCCTCCCATGTAGCGAGACAAGTGCCGTTGGCATCTACGAAAGCACCATAGCCGGTGTGCAGCAGGTTTCCGTTAGCATCAAATGTTGTGAGCTTGAACATGCTCTTTGCCGCTTTCTTTACGGCTGATGATTGAGCCATTGCCATGAAAGGCATGAGCAGAAGTGTTAGAAATATAGTGATTCTTTTCATTTATCATTTATTTTTTAATAATTCTTTTGCATTCGTTAATGCCGCATCTGTGATATTCTCGCCACTAAGCATCTGGGCGATTTCCTGAACACGTTCTTCATCGTTAAGACGACGCATGAGTGAGGTAGTACCGTTTTCTGTGTCATGTTTCTCCACCTTATAGTGGCATGAACCCTTGGCTGCAATCTGTGGCAGATGTGTGATGCTTATCACCTGACGGTTAGCTTCACCCATTTCCTTCATTATATCAGCCATCTTCTCTGCCATCTTGCCACTTACACCTGTGTCAATCTCGTCAAAGATGATGGTTGGCAGTTTCACGGCTCCGCTTATCATCGCCTTTAGCGACAGCATTACACGTGCAATCTCACCGCCTGATGCTACTTGAGACACAGGTCGCAATGCCATACCCTTATTAGCTGAAAACATAAATGCAATCTTATCCTGACCATCTTTTGTAAGATGCGTGGAATCATCGGATTTGTTGCAGGTAAGCTCAACGGCAAACTGCACGTTAGGCATACCGAGAGCCGTGAGTCGTTTATGTATTTCTTCTTCTACAGTATTTGCTGCCTTTGTACGTGTCTTGGTGAGCGTGTCTGCAAGTTGTTGGGTCTTCTCCTGAAGCAAAGCCACCTTGGCTGTATGCTCCTTCAGTTCCTCATCGGAGTTGTCTATAGTGTCAATTGCTTGTTGTAAGCGGTCACGTTCTTCTATGAGTTCGGCAATATTACTCTTTGAGTATTTCTTTTGAAGAGAATATAGCGTGTCAAGACGGTCATTGATGAACTCAAGTCGCTCGGGATCAAACTCTACATCATCAAGCTTGTTGTTAATGTCAGAGGCAATATCCTTGATTTCGATGTATGCGCTTTCTAGTCTTTCGGATATTTCCTCTACTTGTGGAAATACGCTACTGATACTTTCAATGCTATTACATACCTGCTTGAGATTGCCAATGATGTCGTTGTTGTCACCGTTGAGAAGCGTGTCTGCCTCATACAAGGCTGACTTTATGTCTTCTGTGTGTGAGGCGCTCTCTTGTTCCTGTTCCAGTTCTTCCTGCTCGCCGACAATAAGGTTGGCTGCTATGAGCTCATCAAGTTGGAAACGCATGAATTCTTCATTCTTGCGGTTCTCTGAGATGCTTTTCTTCAGTTCTTCAAGAGCCTTCTGGGCTTCATGGAACTCATTGAATACTTTGACGTATTCTGTTCGTTCCTTGGTGTTGTGCGCAATGATATCAACTGTGTTAAGTTGAAAGTCTTCCTTTTGTAGGAGGAGGTTCTGGTGCTGTGAATGAACATCCATAAGCATTTCGCCAAGTTCCTTCATCTGATGAACGGTGGCTGGCGTATCGTTTATGAATCCTCTGCTCTTTCCTGATGCTGTTAACTCGCGGCGGATAATGCAGTCCTCTGCATCGAAGTCAATCTCATTCTCGTCAAACCATTCCTTCATGTCGTAGGCTGAGAGATTGAAGTTTGCCTCTATGCTGCATTTTTGTGCATCGGTCTTAATAGCCTTTGTATCAGCACGCTGTCCCATGAGCAAGCCGATAGCACCAAGTACGATGCTCTTACCTGCACCCGTTTCACCGGTTATGACGGAAAAACCCGACTCGAAATCGATGTCAAGCTTGTCGATAAGAGCAAAATTCCTTATATGTAATTCTTTAAGCATTGCATTATTGTTTTATCTTCTCCCACGTGTTGTTTTGTGAAGCGTTGATACTGAAGAGAATGTCATATACTGATTCTTTCTCTTTCTGTGTACCCTTACCCTTGTATATATTGGCAAGTTCTTCTTTCTTGTAGTCGGTCCATATTTGTGGGAGCATGGAAAGCGGTCTGTCTTCGTGCGCTTTCTTTAGGTTTTCCTGAATGGCTGTGGTTATTTCCGTGCGACCTCGTTCCACATTGTTTGCCATTTCGTCAAGTCCCTTGCGATAGTAGTTGTATTGCAACTGGCGGAAAGGAGCCATTGCACCATCGAGATAGTCATTGATTATGGCAAAGCGATTTCGTGAGTTGTCGAAAGCCTTCCAGCCAGGATAGTCGAGGTTCTGCGCATTGTTCGTGAGGTTCATGCATCTTTGGAGAACTTCCTCGCCACCGTTTGGAGAGAAGGTCTCAAGGTCAAGACCTATAAGGAGATATGCATAGTAAGCAAGTAGGGCGGTGAGCTGGTTGTCTATGTTCTCTTCATTGAACTCAATCTGGTCGAACTGCGAGAACTGAAAGTCGAAGTTCTGGTCGGTGTTATTGTAGATGGTGGTTGTGTAGGAACTGTTATATACCGGGCGTATCGCTTGTATTGTAGCTGTGCATCCCCATGTATTGTCCTCTTGCGAGAATTTCTTCACCGTGAGGTTGAAGTTTGCGTTTATGCGCTCGTTCTCCTTGAACTGAAGGTTTGTCCATTGGCGGTTGTTGAAGAACTCCTCCAGAGTCTCTTTCAGCTTGTCAAAAACACCTTGGTCGGCAATCTGTACGGCATTATGGTTTATCGTAAATTTTGCCTTGAACTCCTGAGCAAACGAAAAGGCATTACACAACCATACCATCGCAAATATTGCGATGGTACGGATTGTGATAGTACTATGATGTGTATTGAAACGCACTTCTAATTCTTTACTGTATAGATCTCACGCATCTTTATCCTTGTCATCCACTGCTTGGTTTCAAGAGGGAAGTCGCCACCAATCATCCATGAATAGTAGCCAGGATCACGGCGGAGAACGTCGGCAACGGCCATGCCCTTATATTTGCCGAAATTGAATACCTCCTGTTTCCTTGGCTTGCCGTTCTTGTCGAGAAGTGGTTTGCCATCAGGACCTTTCATTTCGCTCCAGATCATTCTGCCAGCGAAGTCCACATTGTCATTCTGGCGTGAGAACTCATTTAGCACGTCCATGTTGTTCTCCAGACGGCGTTCTTCTTCCTCCTGCTTGGCTGGGTCGTACATGTCAAGCTGTGCCTGAAGAACCTTCCATGTAGCCTCTGTATCCTGATCTGCGAGGTGTGCCTGGAAATCATCTTCCATCTTCCTTCCGCAGTAGAACTTATATGCGGCTGCAAGATTTCTGCGTTCCATCTTGTGGAAGATCGTCTGCACGTCAATGAGTCGGCACTTGGTGAAGTCGAACCCCTGACCTGCACGCAGCATTTCCTCTGCAAGCATTGGAACATCGAATCTGTTTGAGTTAAAGCCTGCGAAATCACAGCCCTCAAAATCCTTGGCGAGAGTTCCTGCAAGTTCCTTGAATGTCGGCTTGTCTGCCAGCATCTCATTGGTGATGCTTGTCAGCTCCGTAATCATTGGTGATAGCTTGCACTCTGGATTCACCATGTAGTTCTTGCGTGTCTCCGTTCCATCAGGCATTGCCTTGATGTATGAAATCTGGATGATGCGATCCTTGCTGATGTCAAGTCCTGTAGTCTCAAGATCAAAGATGATGAGAGGCTTTGTCAAGTTTAGTTTCATTTTCTATTCTTAGATGAATGAAATCCTTATTCGTTAAGAAGCATTGGCATGATCAGCATGAGAATGTCCTCGCCCTCTGGTTGCTGTGAAGGACTGATAAGACCTGCTCTGCCTGGATCTGCAAGCTCAATGACAATATCATCGGAAGAGATGTTATTGCATATCTCATACAATGCGCCACCCTTGAAACCGATGCTCATTGGCATACCGCCATATTCGCATGTTATGGTCTCGCGTGCACTTGTAGCGAAGTCATGATCCTCTGCATTGATCTCAAGTGAATTGTACTCCAGACGGAGCTTGATCAGCTGAGTGCTCTCGCTTGCGAATGGCATGACTCTTCGCATTGCGCTGATGAGAGCCTTTCTGTCAAGTGTCAGGGTGTTAGGGTTGTCCTGTGGAATAACGCTATTGTAGTTTGGATATCTGCCTTCTATGAGACGGCATGAAAGCAAACCGTCAGAGAAATGAATCTCTGCGTTTGTCTGGTTGAAGCTTATTGTTACGTCTGCACCGTCTGAACTGAGAACTGAGCGGAGCAGGTTTGCTGGCTTCTTAGGCAGAATGAATGATGCAGGAATCTCTGTCTTGCAACCATAGATGCGGTTTCTTACGAGCTTGTGACCATCAGAGGCAACGATTGCCATATAGTCTTCCTTAAGGTCGAAGTACAGACCGTTCATCACCATTCTCAGCTCGTCCTGAGCAGTTGCAAAGATAGTACGGTTGATGTTGTTTGCAAGTACCTCAGAAGGTATTGTGGTTGAGGTAGCCTCGCCTTCAAGTCCCTTGAGACGTGGGTATTCCTCGGCACTCTGACCGAATATCTTGTATGAACCGTTAAGGTAGCTCATCTGTATGCTATAGTCATTCATGTCCACGTCAAAGACAAGTGGCTGATCTGCAAGCTCCTTGACTGAAGTGAGCATGATTCTGTTTGGTACACAGAATGATCCGTTGACATCATATTCATTTAGGTCAACGGTGCATTTCATCATATTGGCATTGTCTGAAGCTGTAAGGATGAGCTTTCCATCCTGTACCTCAAAGAGAAAGCATTCAAGGATGCTGATGCTATTTTTAGGACTGATGACTTTACTCAGAATGTTAAGTTTGCTACTAAGAGCTGTGCTTGAAATTGAAAATCTCATAGTCTTGTATGATTTGTTTTTTGTTCGCAGAATGTTAATTTGCCTACAAAGATACAAAACTTTTATGTTATTTGGAAAAATATTCTCAATAAAATTGTTGAATTTAAAAATATTTTAGTAATTTCGCCGACGAAAACGGTGTCATTTTGAAGAAATGTCCTTTTCTGCAACTTTATTATAGAGTATAAAATCAAAAATATCAATAAAAAAATAATGGAATTACAAGGTAAAGTAATAGCAGCTCTTCCTGAGCGCAGTGGCGTTAGTGCCCGTGGCGAATGGAAGTCACAGGAGTTCGTAATTGAGTATCAGGAGGGTCAGTACCCACGTCATTTGGTGTTCACCGTATTCGGTGCAGACCGTCTTCAGCGTTTCAATATCCAGGTAGGGCAGACTGTCCTCGTTGCCTTTGATATTGATGCTCATGAGTGGAACGGTCGTTGGTTCACTGATATCCGTGCTTTTGACGTGCGTCTCGTTGATCCAAATGCTGTTGCTGCCCAGTCTCCAATCCAGCAGAATGTTGTTTCTCCAAGCGCAGCTCCTGCCGTTGATGCAAATCCAGCAGCTCCATTCCCTCCACAGCAGGAGGCAACAGGTGAGGCTACGGATGATTTACCGTTCTAAAGTAAATTAGAAAATGAAAAGTGAAAAATGAAAAATACAGGTTACATTTTTCGCGGAAATACTAATCTGTATTTTTCATTTTATAATTTTTCATTTTTCATTTAAAGCGTTTAGGAGATGGAAATATTAGATCGTCGTCAACAACTGAAAGCTATCATATTGCCAATGGCGCGTGAGGCTTTTCGTCTTCATGGCATACGTGCTGTGAAGATGGACGATCTTGCGGCTTCTCTTAAGATGAGCAAGCGCACTCTCTATGAGACCTATCAGAACAAAGAGGCGTTGCTTATTGATGTGCTCAGACTTACAATGGAAGAGCATCATGCCGTTATGCAGGAATTTAAGGAGCATAACAATGATGTGATGGATCTTATCATTGAGCACTTCAGGATACAGACGGAGAATTATGCTGAAACTAATCCGTTGTTTTTTAAGGATTTGAAGTTCTACCCCGACCTTATCGACAAGTTCCGCGACATTGAGAAATGCAATGAGGAGAAGACGATGGAGGTCTTTGCGCGAGGCATTGAGGAAGGATATTTCCGTCCAGAGGTGAACTATGAGTTTATTGCGAAGGTAGGTCGTCAATTCTCTATCATTTTCCGCACACAGGAAGACTTTTCACAATATGATATGCACGAGGTGTTCATAAGTTTCGTTTGTACCTTACTTCGTGGCATTTGTACCGAGAAGGGAATCGCCAAACTTGATTCCTTCCTCCAAAATAATGAGTTTCATTGAACACTAAACTCACGGAACAAACGAAAAAACTCTTTACGTTGAAGAAATTAATGTTTCAATTAATGTCTTAATTAACGTCCAAATTAATGTGTTATGAAAAAAAGCCTTATGGCTAAACATTAATTAGGACACAAATTTGGACGTTAATTTTGACATTAATATTCTTTTCTCATAGAATAATCTTTGCAATTTTGCGTCTTTGTGTTTTTTTCAATAAAATTTTCTGGAACAAATTTTCTGGCCATCGTGAAAAATTTTTGTTCCGAAAAAAGGAGCGTAAGCTCCAATATGGCCATTTATTTCTACCCTCCCTTTTGATTTTAGTTAATAATTATTAACTCTTTGGTGTTTTGTTCGTCAAGGATTTTCGTATCTCACAGAAAATTAGTACCTTTGCACCCGCCTTTACGAGTTAGAGGCATAAAATTCATTTCTAACAACAAATTTTTTTACAAAAAATGGCAACAAAAATCAGACTGCAGCGCGGTGGTCGTAAGAGCTACGCTTTTTACAGCATCGTAATCGCTGACGCAAGAGCTCCACGTGATGGTAAATTTACTGAGAAGATTGGTACTTACAACCCAAACACCAATCCTGCCACAGTAGATTTGAATTTTGAGAAGGCACTTTACTGGGTAGAGTGCGGTGCTCAGCCAACTGACACCGTTCGTAACATTCTCTCTAAGGAGGGCGTTTATCTTATGAAGCACCTCAAGGGTGGCGTTAAGAAGGGCGCATTCACAGAGGAAGAGGCTCAGAAGAAGTTCGATGCTTGGAAGGCTGACAAGGTTAAGGGCATCGAGGCTGTAAAGGCTAATCTCGCTGACGCTAAGAAGAAGGCAATTGCTGCTGCTCTCGAGGCTGAGAAGAAGGTTAACGAGGCAATCGCTAAGAAGGTAGCTGACAAGAAGGCTGCTGCTGAGGCTGCAAAGGCTGAGGCAGAGGCTGCTGCAACAGCAGAGGCTCCAGCTGAAGAGGCTGCAGCAGAGTAATCTTTATCTCACAGCAAAAAACATAAGTGAGGCATTCGCAAGAGTGCCTCACTTTTTTTTGTATCTGCATTATCAAATTGTAACGTGTTTGTGTTTCGGTAGTTTGGAATTGCCTGGAAGGCAATACTATTAGTAACCCCGTACATACGAGTGAAACGAGGATGTGCGGGGGTAAGAATACCATAGACCTTCTACTGCCTGGAGGGCAGGACATCGCGAAAGGTCATGCATGAAAGCCAATCATGTACAGCCTTCCAGGCATTTCTTGACATACGAAACTTAAATAATGTCCCTTTGCCGCTTGAACTGCCAATGTTTTTTCGCTAAAACTCATAGGTTACTCCATCGTTACTCCATCGTATGTCCATCGTTCCTCCATCGAATCGATGGACTAACGATGGAGTAACGATGGAGTAACGATGGAGTAACTACGGAGGAAGAGCCTTGAATCAACCTTGCATTTTCTGTTTGAGTGAAAATAATTTGGGGAAAATTTGCATAAATTGTTTTTTTGATTAATTTTGTTGGCGTTTTTGAAGAAAACGTGAATATTGTGTAAACCCCTTAATTATTAAATAGCAAAATGAATAGAAAAGACTACATGAAGCCTGCTATTAAGCTCTGTAAGGTGAGACACCAGGAATGTCTGCTTCAGGCAAGTAATCCAGAGCCACTAAGACGTGGCGCAACAAAGATGGAGTACGACTCTGAGGAGTGGTAAACCAGAAAGTCATTAACCTAAAAACTCACAGAACGACAATGCAGAATAACTTCTTGAAAACCTTGCCTCTGGCATTCCTTACAACCTCTATGGTTGTAAGCGGACTCACAGCTTGCTCAAGCAGCGATGACAGTATCGCCGAAGAGCCAACTCCAGTAGTAAATCCAACACAGACTAATGTTCACCAAGTGCGCATCCATGCCACGATGGGCGGTGATGCGCAGACACGTGCCGTTAGCTTCGACGGCACGACGAGCAACAGCACATTCCAGACAACTGAGGCTGTTTATGTGTATAATGCGACCAAGAACACTATGCTTGGTGGTTCTCTATATCCCACGGACATCAGCGATGACGGCAAGAGCTGTGACCTGACGGGAACACTTAATGGCACGATTGAGACAAACGACGAGCTCAGACTGTTCTACAATTTGAACCGTTTCACTCCCAGCGGAGATGCTTTAGTCAACTATTTTAATTATAACAGACAGACTGGTGCTGCATCGACTGTACTTGACGGCGCGGAGGCTACGGTAACTGTGAGCGATTACGCTGACGGCACGTTGACAACTGCTGCTACAGCCTCGTTCCTGAACGTGCAGTCTATGTTCCGTCAGAGCCTCACGTTCAAGAATGCCAATGGTGAAACCGTAACCCCTACCATTACAAGTCTGAAGGTGTCTTCGAGAGGCAAAAAACTTATCATGTACTATAGACCGTTGGCAAGTGGTGACGCTGTCAATATCAGCGACGCATTGCTTATTGAAAATCCTGTTTTCAACGATGGAGACATCTATCTTTCACTGAGATTTGTAAATTCCGATGCGAATGATGCCCTCACGTTTACGGCTCAGGATAGCGATGGCAATATCTATGAGTGTACCAAGAACGCGCCTTCTGGCGGTTTCCAGAATGGTAAGTACTACCACGGCTCTATGACTTTGACATACGCTCGCAAACTTGGTATGCCAGAGGTAAGCGGAACCGATGTACAGCCAAACTCTTATAATCGCTATGATATTGTTAATCCTAACGATATCACTATCAGTGGTACAAGCGTTGACTACCGTTTTGAGTTTAGCAATGCAGGAACTATCACGTTCGACAACCTTACAGCTTCACACACTAATAACAGATTCATTTATTCTAGTAAAGATCTTACTGTTAATATTAGCGGTGAGAACAATATCACTTGTAACTATTCTCAGTGCATATTTGTTGACGGAAACCTGAAACTGACAGGCAACGGTACGCTGACCGTAACAGCTGGAGATAGTCAGCGTTGTGGCATTATGGGCTATGTAAATTACACCAACAATGGAACTTCTCCTAACAATCAGTACAATACAACAGACGAGCTTGACGTAACCTCGCAGCTTGCCCTTGACCCAGAGAAGACAACCGTTGTACGTAGTGCCCGCACAAGCAATAGCGATGGAACATACACCTGGACTTATACTGTGACAACTACGGAGTAACGAGTTCCTTGTGCTTTGACATAAACTTTAATGCGCCGACAGTCAGATGGAATGTATTCTGATTGTCGGCGTTTTTTTAATGGATTTTTTTTAGAATTTTGCACAAACATGTACATGGTGGGGTGAAATGAGGGAAAAGGAGTTGAAAATGAGACTGTTAAGAGCATGTATATGATGCCCGAACATGTACATGACATGTACATGGGTTGTCATGCTTTAATTGTGAAAAAATCATGTACATGTTATGTATATGTTTGACCAACATATACATGCTTTGAACTGCTTGATATACAGGTGGTTGAATGCTAAAAACTACCACCATGTACATGTTTGTGCGAAATTCTAAAAAAAAAGTTACCTTCTCTGGAAATAGCACCTTACGGTGCTTGGGACTTTCAAGAAAATTAGCGACGATGACCAGAAAATTTATTCCAGAAAAATATATTGAAAAGACGCAAAGATGCAAAGTCGCAAAGATTTTTCTGTGAGAAAAGATTTTTAATGTCAAAATTAACGTCTAAATTTATGTCCTAATTAATGTTTAGCCATAAGGCTTTTTTCATAACACATTAATTTGGACGTTAATTAGGACATTAATTGAAACATTAATTTCTTCAACGTAAAGAGTCTTTTTCGTTTATTCCGTGTTTTTCGTGTTCAATTTTTTTCTGAGATGTTATTTTTCACTTTTCATTTTTCATTTACTTCAAGTCCGCTTCATGGAATGGGCGAAAAATGGGATTTGCAACGGATTTGCTATGGACTTGCATAGGACTTACTTATCTACTCCAAGACCGAAGAGGGCGAAGTCACCTTTGGTTGGATCGTCAGGCCATATTTCACGAAGTTTCTGGGTGAGTTTCAAGGCTGCACTCATGCTTGTGCACTTGCTTGTGATAAGTCCTAATTTCTCGGCTTCTTGAAGGACGTGGGTGTCCATAGGGATGATAAGAGAGCTTTTGTCAATAAGGTCGCTCCAGAGTCCGAGGTCAACGGGGGAGTTATCGCGCACCATCCAACGGAGGAACATACACACGCGCTTGCATGAGGATGTGGCATCCTTCGGTATAACGCCTGTGCTTCCGTGAGTGGCAAACCATGATGTAAGGGCTTTTACTGCTTCGAGGGCAGATAGTTTTCTGTCAGGATTCTTTATGCTTGTGATAAAGCCTCGCATAGAGCCGTATTGCTCTATCATAATGGCGAGGGCATTGAGGAAATCATTCATCATCGCCTTTGTGTAGAGGCGGTAGAAACACTCGTCGGTGTGTGGTACAATCTTTTCGTAATCCCTGTTTTTCAGCCATTTGGTATAGTCGCCGTCAATTCTCAGGCTATCAATCTTAGGCAGGAACTGCTTCCTACTGCCATAGCTTAGCGATGAGGCAATAAATGCCATTATCTCCCTGTTCGTGTCACCCTCAACTTGGTGCATGAACCATGACGGGTCGCCATTTAGGAAATCCGTGCATTCATATTTTTTTGCGAGAGAGAGGAGGCATTTTCCCTTTTCCATTTATTTTTGTTTTATTAAATGAAAAATGAAAAGTGAAAAATGAAAAATACAAGTTAGTAAATATCGCTAACAGTTACGCTCTGCAAGTTGTAACTTGTATTTTGCATTTTTCACTTTTCATTTTATTTATTTAAAGAATGCTCTTCACCGTCTCAATCATTCCCTTGCTCTGAATGTCATTCAGGAAGCCTTCAACCATATCGGTGAGACCAGGGATTGTGTTGAGATTGCCGTGCTCGCCCCAGATCCAGTCGGCTGCAAGAACGCCCTCTGCCACCTTGCGAGTATCGCCAGTAGCCCAGAGCTGTGTGAGGAGATCCATGATCTTCTGGTCGTCGTTAGGCTGGATAGGTGCACCGTCAGCGCGTGTACCGCCCTTGTAGTAGGTGATGATGGCTGCAAGACCGAGTACGAGACCCTTTGGAAGCTCGCCCTTACGCTCGAGATATACCTTGACTCCTGGAAGGTCGCGTGCCTGGAACTTAGGGAATGAGTTGAGCATGATGCTCGTAACCTGATGGTCAACGTATGGGTTGTCGAAGCGCTCGAGAACGTCGGCAGCAAACTTCTGAAGCTCGTCCATTGGGAGGTTGAGAGTCTGCATAAGCTCGTCATACTGCACCTTCTTGATGTAAGGACCGATAACCTCGTGGTGGAGGGCATCGCGAACGATATTGACACCTGAGAGGTAGGCAACAGGAGAGAGAACGGTGTGAGGACCGTTGAGCAATGTTACCTTACGCTCGTGGTATGGAGCCTCTGATTCTGCGATAAGCACGTTGAGACCAGCCTGATCAGCTGGGAATTCCTTACGAAGTTCCTCGCAAGTCATGTTCTCTGCCTTCTCGATAACCCAGAGGTGGAAAATCTCAGCCTGAACAACGAGGTTGTCACGATAGCCAATCTTCTCCTGAATCTGTGCGATCTCATTGCGTGGGAAGCCTGGTACGATACGGTCAACGAGGGTAGCACATACATAGTTGTACTTCTCGAACCACTCAGAGAAAGCGGCTGCCTTCTCGCCAAAGTCTTCCTTCCAAAGCTCGATATACTTGCGGATGCAATCCTTGAGGTGATGACCATTGAGGAAGATAAGCTCACAAGGCATGATGATGAGACCCTTGGATGGATCACCGTTGAATGCGTTGAAACGATACCAGAGAAGCTGTGTCAGCTTGCCTGGATATGAAGAAGCAGGAGCATCAGAGAGCTTGCAGGCAGGATCGAAAGCGATACCAGCCTCAGTAGTGTTAGAGATGACGAAACGAATCTCTGGCTGCTCTGCGAGAGCTTGATAAGCCCAATGCTGTGCGTATGGATCAATACCACGGCTTACAACGTCGATACGGTCGAGCTGGTTTACAGCCTCGCCATTGAGACGACCCTGAAGATTAACGTGATAGAGGCAGTCCTGACCGTTGAGCCACTGAACCATACCGCGGTCGATTGGCTGAACGATAACGACAGAGCCATTGAAATTGGTCTTGGCATTCATGTTCCATACAATCCAGTCAACGAATGCACGGAGGAAGTTACCCTCACCAAACTGGATGATTCTCTCTGGCATTACACTCTTAGGTGCAGTGCGCTTGCTTAAAGCTGGTAATTTTGCCATAGTTAGTTTTGTTTTTTGTATTTAAAGTTAACTAAGTTTTATGTGGGTGCAAAATTAGTAAATTTTCACAAAATAACAGGTCTTTCAGAGTGAAAATTTCGGATATTAATCTTTTTTAACGCAAACGGACATCTACAATGAGACCCTCGTTGGCAAGGATCGTATTCTTGAAAATTTGCTTGGCTTCTTGCAGAAGTGGCTCATCCGTGTTGTATCTCTGGCTGTAATGTCCGAGCATAAGTTGGGTGGCATTGGCATCTCTTGCCGTCATTGCCGCCTCCTTTGCTGTGGAGTGAAGATATTTTACAGCCTTTTCCTTAAATTCCTCTGTGTAAGTAGATTCATGGTAGAGTAGGGTTACATCCTTGACTTTTTTTGCAAGTTCAGGGAAGTACCTTGTATCTGAACAATAGGCGTATGAGCGTACTGGATCAGGATCTGTCGTGAGCAGTTCGTTCTTTATGACCTCACCTTTTGGTGAAGTCCAGTCAAGTCCTGCCTTGATGTTATTGATCTGCGATGTGGGAATACCATAGAAATCAATCATGTCACGACGGATATGGCGTGAACCAGCCTGTTCGCGGAACAGAAATCCACAGCAATGCACCCTATGACACAACGGGATTGTTTCCACGGTCAGGGATCGGTCTTCATAGATTATCTGCTGCTTGTTCGTGTCAACGGCATGGAAGACGACCTCGAAATCGAGTCCGCCGCAGAAGGTCTTGAGCTCAAGGTTCAGAAGTTCCTCGTACTCGCCTGGAGCATAGATGTGGAGTGGGGCAGTACGGCCGTTAAGACCGAATGTGCTTATCATTCCAACCAAACCGAGAACATGATCACCGTGAAGATGGGATATGAACACGGCATAGATCTTCGTAAAATTGAGACGTGACTTCCTTACCTGCTGTTGGGTACCCTCGCCACAATCAACCATGAAGAGTTTGCCCCTTATCTCCACAATCTGTGAAGAAGGGGTATGTCTGGCTGTTGGCAAGGCAGAGCCGCATCCTAAGATATGAACTTTGAAGGGTTGCATTAAGTCAAGTTAAATGAAAAAATGAAAAGTGAAAAATGAAAAATACAAGTTACATTTTTTCGCGAAAAAGACTAATCTGTATTTTTCATTTTATAATTTTTCATTTTTCATTTGTGTTTTGTCTTTTATAAACAAATATTCCCTTGGCACTTTCAAGTTCGAGACTATCAGCACCGAGAGTGAGGATTTCGAAGGTGTCGGTATTGAGAATGAGCTTGGCATTGCAGATAGTCCATGCGGTGAAAGGCTTGCTCTCTGCCGGTACGTTACTATCAATACTACCGTCTTCGTTGATCGTGAAATTCTTGTCGAGGGAAGTCCAGCGACCGAGTAAGGTGGTAAGGTTGATTACCTTGTGTGCGATGTTTTCATCAGCAGTCTTATAATAGGTAACAGCCATTCTGTCGCCACTCATCATGCCGCCCTGAACATCACTACCATTCTCTTCGTCTATCGTGAAAGTAAGGGTCTTGCCCTCGTCGGTTACAAGTTCGAGAGTATGCATCATCGAACCTTCTCCGCATTTGCCATAGATTGTGGAGTCTGCTACTCCTGCATTGAGTGTATCTCTTTGAGCGTCAGCGTTGTCAGTTTTGCCTCCGTTACAGCTTGCGAGGAATGTTAGACAGCCAAAAAGACAGCCAAATACGGCTGTGGATATTATTGATTTCTTCATCATTATTCACTTTTCATTATTCATTTTTCACTTGCCTTCGCCTCATTCCAAAGAGCATCCATTTCTTCGAGTGTCATCTCGGTCATTGGCTTGCCGAGTTCCTTTGATTTCTGCTCAATGTAGTTGAAGCGACGGGTGAATTTCTGATTTGTCTTTTCAAGAGCCGTATCAGGATTGAGGTGATACAATCTTGCAGCATTGACGAGAGAGAACAAGAAATCGCCTAACTCCTCAAGAGAACGTTCCTTGTCCTCCTTACGAAGCTCAGTTTCAAGCTCTTCCAGTTCTTCGTGAACCTTTGCCCATACGTCCTCTTTCTTCTCCCAGTCAAAGCCCACGTTAGTTGCTTTGTCCTGAATGCGATAAGCTTTGATAAGGCTTGGCAAGGAACTTGGAACACCAGAGAGTACGGTCTTGTTACCGTCTTTTTCTTTCTGCTTGATCTGTTCCCAGACGGCACTCACGTCATCGCTCGTCTCTGCCTTAACTTCGCCATAGATGTGAGGGTGACGGAAGATGAGTTTGTCAGCTTCCTTGTTACAGACATCGGTAATGTCAAATTCTCCTTTCTCCCTACCGATAATAGAATAGAAGATGACATGCTCAAGCACATCACCGAGTTCTTTCTGTATCTCTTTCGGCTCGTTCTGCATTATGGCATCACAAAGCTCGTATGCCTCCTCAATGGTGTGAGGACGCAGGCTCTCGTTAGTCTGCTTACGATCCCAAGGGCACTTTTCTCGCAGATTGTCCAAAACATCAATCAATCTGCCGAATGCCTCAAGTTTTTCTTCTCTTGTATGCAATTTCTGTTCGTTGTTTTAAGATTTTCATTGCAAAAGTAGAAAAATAATGTGAGATACCCAAATTTTTGAGAAAAAATATGTATCTTTGCATCTCAATTATAAGGAACGCGCCTGAAAGGGTGCTTTCTTTAATTAATTTGATAAACATATAAACAATATTCAAGATAAATGGAATTAGCAAGTAAGTATGCCCCAAATGAAGTGGAGGCTCGATGGTACCAGTATTGGCTGGACAACAAACTATTCAGTAGCAAACCAGATGGTCGTGAACCTTATACGATCGTAATCCCACCACCAAACGTGACTGGTGTGCTTCACATGGGACACATGCTCAACAATACTATTCAGGATATTCTGATTCGTAAGGCTCGTCTTGACGGCAAGAATGCGTGCTGGGTGCCAGGTACCGACCATGCTTCTATTGCAACAGAGGCAAAGGTTGTGAACAAACTCGCTCAGCAGGGTATCAAGAAGCGTGATCTTACCCGTGAGGAGTTCCTCAAGCATGCATGGGCATGGACTGAGGAACACGGAGGTATCATCCTTAAGCAGCTTCGCAAGCTTGGTGCTTCTTGTGACTGGGACCGTACAGCATTCACAATGGACGGGCCTCGTTCTGAGTCTGTGCTCAAGGTGTTCGTTGATCTCTACGAGAAGGGATATATCTACCGCGGTCTCCGTATGGTGAACTGGGATCCAAAGGCTCAGACCGTACTTTCAACCGAGGAGGTTATATATCGTGAGGAGAAGTCAAAGCTCTATCACCTGAAATATTATGTTGCTGATGCTGACCAGAATCCTGTTGTTCTCACTGGCGAGGAAGGCGAGGTTTTCCATAAGGATGAGAAGGGCTACTATGCAGTAGTTGCAACTACACGTCCTGAGACAATCATGGGCGATACCGCTATGTGTATCAACCCTAAGGACCCAAAGAACCATTGGCTCCGTGGTCATAAGGTAATTGTTCCGTTGGTAAATCGTGTTATTCCTGTAATCGAGGACAGATACGTTGATATTGAGTTCGGTACTGGCTGTCTGAAGGTAACTCCTGCACATGATGTGAACGACTATAATCTCGGTAAGACACATAACCTTGAGATTATCGACATCTTCAATCCAGACGGAACTATCTCTGAGGCTGCTGGTATGTATGTCGGTCAGGATCGTATGGATGTTCGCAAGCAGATTGCCATCGACCTTGAGGCTGCTGGTCTCATGGATCATATTGAGGATTATGACAATAAGGTTGGCTATTCTGAGCGTAATCAGGATACAGCCGTTGAGCCACGCCTCTGCAAGCAGTGGTTCCTTGCTATGCAGCACATGGCAGACATCGCACTTCCACCAGTACTCTCTGGTGAGTTGAAGTTCTATCCAAACAAGTATGTAACAACTTACAAAAACTGGCTTGAGAATATTCAGGACTGGTGTATCTCTCGTCAGCTTTGGTGGGGACATCGTATTCCTGCATATTTCCTTCCTGAGACCGCCGATGGTGAGGAGCGCTTCGTAGTAGCTCTCACAGAGGAAGAGGCTCTGAAGAAGGCACAGGCTATTGATCCTTCTGTAACAGCAGCCGACCTCAAGCGTGATGAGGATGCTCTTGATACATGGTTCTCTTCTTGGCTATGGCCTATCTCTCTGTTTGACGGTATCAACAACCCTGGCAATGAGGAAATCAACTACTACTACCCAACATCTGACCTCGTAACTGGTCCGGATATCATCTTCTTCTGGGTAGCACGTATGATCATGGCTGGTTGTGAGTATCAGAAGCAGATTCCATTCAAGAACGTATATTTCACAGGTATCGTTCGTGACAAGCTCGGCCGTAAGATGAGCAAGTCTCTCGGTAACTCTCCTGATCCATTGGATCTTATCGAGAGATATGGTGCTGACGGCGTTCGTATGGGTATGATGCTCTCTGCTCCTGCGGGTAATGATATACTCTTCGACGAGTCACTCTGCCAGCAGGGTATGGGCTTCTGTAACAAGATATGGAACGCCTTCCGTCTTGTTCAGGGTTGGGAAACTGCCGATATCGTGCAGCCAGAGGCAAGTAAGATTGCAATCAAGTGGTTTGAGGCTAAGATGAAGACCGCATACGCAGAAATCAACGACCTCTATTCAAAGTATCGTCTAAACGAGGCTCTGATGACAGCCTTCAAGCTCTTCACCGATGAGTTCTCTGGCTGGTACCTTGAGATGATCAAGCCTGGCTATCAGAAGCCAATCGATAAGCAGACATACGAGGCAACTCTCTGCTTCTTTGACTATCTGATGCGTATCATCCACCCATTCATGCCATTCATCACAGAGGAAATCTGGCAGCATATCTATGACCGTAAGCCGGGCGAGAGCATCATGGTAAGTACGGTTAAGTTTGATGCTGTTACTGCTGAGGATGAGGCTATCATCGCAGGAATTGAGATAGTAAAGAATATCGTTGCAGGTGTTCGTACTGTTCGCAATCAGAAGAATATCGCTCCTAAGGAGGTTCTGTCCCTGAAGGCAGTTGGCAATAATGCCTTTGCTCAGTTTGATAGCGTTGTTATCAAGATGGCTAACCTTGACGGTATCGAGGTAGTGGCTGACAAGAGTGCTGATGCAAGTGCATTCATGGTAGGTACTTCTGAGTATGCCGTTCCACTCGGTAATCTTATCGACGTTGCTGCAGAGATTGAAAAGCAGGAGGCACAGCTCAAGCACCTTGAGGGTTTCCTCGTTGGTGTTCGCAAGAAGCTCAGCAATGAGCGTTTCGTTCAGAATGCAAAGCCAGAGGTTGTTGCCCTTGAGCGTAAGAAGGAACAGGATTCCCTCGAGAAGATAGCTGCTCTGAAGGCTTCGCTGGAAGAATTGAGGAAGAAATAGTTTTTTTAGTTCATAGTTCATAATTCATAGTGCATAGTTGGGGCCGCACACGCTTGACTATGAACTATGAATTATGAACTACAAGGACTATGAATTATGAACTATGAATTATGAACTAATATGGAGTCAATTTATCAGTCTCGTGGTTATGTCGCATGCCTGAAACAAGGTTTTACCTTTGTTCTGGCAAATCCGTTGAAGATGCTTAAGGTGATGTGGGTATGGATACTTATATCATCTGTATGCGATGTGGCATTGTATGGAACAGCCAAAGGTTCGTTGGTAGCTTTAATGAACAGGGATTTGACTACTACCATTTGGTCAGGAATCATTTTCTTTGGAATAATCTTGTTCCTTCTTCTTCTGTCAATATTTGTCATGATGTATTTCGGCAGGTATATGATAAGGCTTGAAGAGAAGAAATACAAGGTGAAGAAGGGAAAGCTGATACTGCGTAATTTCTGGTCTTTGCTTGGCATATTAATGATGGCTGGATTCCTCAGTTCTTTGTTGAGCGTGATTCCTTATATGCCGATAGAAATATCAAATATTGCATATACCAATTACATCGCATCTGACATGCTCTATAATGATACTGTGTCCATACCTACATCTGGCTATGTTGCAATGTTTGTAATGAGCGTAGCTTCCATTGCTGTGTGTGAGTTCATCAGTTTGGTGGTTCCTGCGTCCCTGATGTATAAGTATGGCTCAATTGTGTATAACGAGCAGAATAAGTAATTTAGGTTATAAGGTCATGAGGTTTTAAGGTCAGCATTGCTGGGAGCATTCTGACCTTAAAACCTTAATAACCTCATAACCTCCAAACCTATAAAAAACATGAAATGTCTTCTTTTCATAGATCGTGACGGTACGATCATAAAAGAACCTGCCGACGAGCAGATAGACTCTTTCGAGAAACTGGAGTTTGTTGAAGGGGCAATAACAAACCTATCGTTCATTCGTAAGAAACTGGATTTCGAGTTTGTCATGGTTAGCAATCAGGATGGACTTGGTACAGATTCTTTCCCAGAGGATACTTTCTGGCCTGTTCATAACTTCATCCTCAAGACCCTTCATGGCGAGGGCATAGACTTTGACGATATGCTTATTGATCGTCATTTCCCAGAGGATAATCATCCAGACCGCAAGCCTGGTACTGGTATGCTCAAGAAGTATATCGAGAATAAGGAGCAGTATGACCTCGCAAACTCATACGTCATAGGTGATCGTGAGAGTGACGAGCAATTGGCTATGAACCTCGGCTGTAAGTTCCTCAAGATTACTGCTGGCGATTCCTCTTCTTGGGAGGCTGCTGCTGAGATGCTGTTTGCCGGAGAGCGTACAGCTGAGATTACCCGTACTACCCATGAGACGGATATTACCGTTCGCTTGAACCTTGACGGTACTGGAAAGTGCGACATCCAGACAGGTCTTGGTTTCTTCGACCACATGCTTGAGCAGATTGGCAAGCATGGCATGATGGACTTGTACGTGCGTTGTAATGGCGATCTGCATGTTGATGAGCATCACAGCATAGAGGACACAGGTATCGTGCTTGGTGAGTGTCTTTTGAAGGCTCTCGGTGATAAGCGTGGTATTGAGCGTTATGGCTATACCCTCCCTATGGATGATTGTCTGTGTCAGGTAGCACTTGATTTCGGTGGTCGTCCTTGGCTTATGTGGGATGCAGAGTTCCACAGGGAGAAGATTGGCGAGATGCCAACGGAAATGTTCTTCCACTTCTTCAAGAGCGTGAGCGATGCAGCTAAGATGAACCTTAACATTAAGGCTGAAGGTGACAACGAGCATCACAAGATTGAGGGAATCTTCAAGGCATTTGCACGTAGCATCAAGATGGCTGTTAAGCGTGACATCTATCATTATCAGCTTCCAAGCTCAAAGGGAGTGCTTTAGGATAGATTTAGGTGTAAAGAGTAAAGTAGAAAGTATGATTAGCTTTTGCTGCGGAAATACATTCTGTCGCAAAGGCTAATTATATTTTTTGTATCTACCTCCATAATGGTTCTGTTTCCCAACCTATTGGAAAACCTAATGCCTTTAGATCTACATCTGGAAAACCAACGAAGAGCCAACGTAGTTTTGTAAGCATGTCATTGTTTGGGTTTACTACATCCAACAAATACTTGATAATACAAATGTCGTGATATACTTTCAAAGGATTTGTGGGTAAAGTAATCCAAGGACGAGTCATTCTGTTTGGAATGGTTGGATTCATCGAGTTATGCTTGTTCCACAAGCGGGCATGGTGAGCACAATCATTTCTGGTAAGATAGAGTTTCGTCATCCAACTCTCAAATGGAGGAACTTGCAGATAGAATTGCTGAGAAACCTTTTTCTTTAGCTTCTTGTCTTTTAGGTTGCTGTAAATGTTTGTTATGTAGCCAAAAGGTAAAATCTCTACAAGCATCCATGCAGGTGGATAAGAATCCGTGTAATTCGCCCTAAACTCAACCATAAAATCCTCGTGTGAGCGTTTTATTTCTTTTGTAATTAGGGATAGTGTATTTGCAAATTTTTCTGCATCTGAAAAATGGATGGGATTTGTCATCCAAAATCTGTCTCCCGTTAGTTCGCAAATAGTGTTTACAATAGTCGAACGAATGGCAACCTCCACCTTTTCAATCTCGTTGAAGATGAGCATTCTTAATTTTTTGTCAAATCTGTACAACATCATAGCCTGTCTAAATGATGTGCCAGGCTTGAAACGTTTCTGCGACTTAGGAAAGCTCATCAATGGTATCATGTATTCAGAAAGTCGATAATATCCAATAGTAGAAAGGTATCTTTCTGCGTTATGTTGGTCGTCTATAATCAGGCCTCGTGTCATCAGTTGTTGCACAAGGTCATGAACATTGCGAAAAGGAGATGTAAACAAAGTTTGAGTCATGGTCATAAGCGTAGATGAAAAAAAACGACCCGCACATTTGAGCATCGTTGAGAGGCTTGGCGGGTTCTGGTGGTGCAAAGATATGAATAAATATTCATCTGTGCAAATTTTCTGAGAGAAAAAATACATTAACGATGTATATTTGTGCAGAACTGCCCCAAAACAGGAAATCTGCCAGGGAGATAACTCACGTTATTTTTAGGGCTGTCATATCGTAGATTCTCTTAGCTTTCTCCATCGTTACTCCACCGTTACTCCATCGTTACTCCATCGAAACGATGGACTTGCGATGGAGTAACGATGGAGTAACGATGGAGTAACCTCGGGCAAACATAGGAGGAAGAGCGGAAAAACTGGAAATAATTGGGAAATTATTTGGAGAAAAGCGAAAGAATAAGTAATTTTGCAGATGTGTTGTGAATCCCTTGGGATGAAACGGCACAAGACATATTGAAAATAACAAAGCATTGACTATTATTGTGGTCTTCCAGAAAAAGCGTAGGAAACTTTAGTTCTGAATAAATATCCACACCAATAATGGTTGGCTTCGCCGTATGTAAGCGTAGGAGCCTTCTATCAGATAGTATAGGTCAATGTCTTCACCCTCTTTGGGTGTGGGCATTCTTAAATCTGATAGGGGGCTCAGTATTCCTACGCTTGCCTCGGAAGACCATAAGAAGGGTTCACACCCCCTTTTTATGTCTTAATAATCGTAGCCAGATGATAGATTGATGCGTATATCTAATCTATTACAATTATGGCTAACGCAACCCTTGGAAAAGCAAAAAAAGAAAAGAACGATGAGTTTTATACTCAATATTGCGACATTCAGCAAGAAATGAATGCCTATGTGGAATACAATCCCGATGTATTCCGTGACAAGACAATCCTTTTACCATGTGATGATCCTGAATGGAGTAATTTCACGAAATTCTTTGCCTTGAATTTCGAGAAGTATGGTATTAAGAAACTTATATCCACTTCATACGCTCCAGAATCAAAGAAGATTAAGGCTTGGCAACCAACGCTTTTTGAGACTGAGAATCCGCGTTTTGATGCAGACAAGAGTAAGACACATGGAAAGATATTTGTGCTTGATAGGGATGTTGATGGGAATGGCAAAATAAATATTGATGACCTTCAATGGGAATACCTTGAAGGTGATGGCGATTTCCGTTCACACGAAGTATGTGTATTGAGGGATGAAGCTGATATTATCATAACTAATCCGCCATTCTCTTTGTTTAGAGAGTTTATGGCATGGATAATGAAAGCAGACAAGAAGTTTGCTGTTATTGGTAATCAGAATGCAATAACATACAAGGAAATATTTCCTCTTCTAAAAGATAATAAGATATGGATAGGTAATAAATTTGGCGATATGGCATTTATGGTGCCTGATTATTACGAAGAAAGATCAACTCGTTCTTGGAGAGATGAAGAAGGAAATAATTGGAGAAGTTTAGGTAATGCCTGTTGGTTCACAAATCTTGATCATGGTAAACGTCATCATCCACTTGAACTTATGACAGGGGAAGATAATATTATGTTCTCAAAGCATAAGGAGGTAAAAGGAATAGGATATTTCCATTATGACAACTATGATGCAATAGAAGTGCCTTTCTATGATGCTATACCTATTGATAATGAGGGAATAATGGGTGTACCTGTCAGTTTTCTTAATAAATATTGTCCTGAGCAGTTTGAGATTTTAGGAATGTGCGAAAATGAGGATCTTTATTCTCTTAAAACAAAGAAATATACGAGCGAAGAGTGCAAGAATGCTTATTTTGCAAAGTTTGCGAAAAAAGGTACTTATGATCTAAATGCAAGTGGGGTGCTTGTAATCAATGGCAGATATGAAAAAGTTTATCAGCGTATTTTAATCCGCAAAAAGCGATAACTATGGAAACAACATTAAGAATCGACCTTACAGTTAAAGAGATTTGTAAGGATTTTGTCTATAATGAAGTAGAAGGGAAAGGACTGTATGGCTGGAGTGGAAAACTTGTCATTCAGCCTGAGTATCAGCGTAATTATATTTATTTCGAGCAGAACAAAGAAGCTGCTGTAATTGATAGTGTTCTAAAGAAATATCCGCTTGGATTGATATATTTCGTGAAGGTTGCGGAAGATAAATATGAAATTCTTGATGGGCAGCAACGTATAACATCGCTTGGTCGCTTCTTGACAGATAAGTTCATAATTAAGGATGAAAGTGGACATGAGCAGTATTTTAGTAGCCTTGATCCTCAGATACAAGAACGGATTCTAAATACCACTCTCACGATTTATATCTGTGAGGGTGAAGAGCCAGAGATTAAGGCTTGGTTTAAGACTATCAATATTGCAGGAGTTCCGCTAAACGAACAAGAGGTTTTCAATGCAATATATTCTGGTCCGTTTGTGACAAGTGCAAAGAAGGTGTATAGCAATAGCAACAATCCTCAGATGCAGAAATGGCTGTCTTATATTCATGGAAATCCAAAGCGTCAGGAGGTATTGGCAGAAGCATTGGCGTGGGTAGCAAAGGGTAAAGGCAATATAGAAAACTATATGGCTCTACATCGTTATAATCCTGATATTTCAGAACTTAAGATTTATTTTGATTCTGTTATTGACTGGGCAAAGGGCGTGTTCGGATCTCCATATAAAGAGATGGAAGGATTGGCTTGGGGCGAACTGTATGAGAAATATCATGATAACCCTTATAACACGCAGGAGATACGTACAAGGATAGATGAACTTCTTGCAGATGAATATGTTGGAAATAAGAAGGGCGTATTTGAATATGTTCTTGGTAGGGAAGAGAACAAGTCTTTGCTCAACGTGAGGATGTTTGGTGAGACTATAAAGAAGAAAAAGTATAAGGAGCAAACAGACAAGGCAATAGCAGAAGGGCATAGTAACTGCCCATATTGTGCTATGGGAGACAACTCCTATAAGACTCGCATCTGGAAACTATCGGAAATGGATGCTGATCACGTTACGGCATGGAGTCGTGGAGGTGACAGTACGATAGAGAATTGCGAGATGCTTTGCAAGACACATAATAGGGCGAAAGGAAATAGGTAATTATTGCACACAAAAGGCTCACTATGAAGTGAGCCTTTTTGTGTGTAATAATCAGATAATTTATTTGTTTAGAGTGGATATTCATCGAAAGCGTAGAGAATGGTTGAGAGGTAACGCTCACCTGTATCAGGAAGGAGAACGACGATCTTCTTGCCCTTGTTCTCTGGACGTGCTGCAATCTGAGCTGCTGCAAATGCTGCTGCACCAGAAGAGATACCTACGAGGAGACCTTCTGACTGTGCAAGCTGACGACCTGTGCGGATAGCATCGTCATTGTCAACATCGATTACCTCGTCAATAACATCTGCGTTGTAGGTCTTTGGAATAAAGCCTGCACCAATACCCTGGATCTTGTGAGGACCGCTCTTACCACCGTTGAGAACTGGTGATGTGAGAGGCTCAACAGCATAGATCTTTACGTTTGGATTCTGCTCCTTGAGATACTTGCCAATACCTGATACTGTACCACCAGTACCTACACCTGCAACGAAGATGTCAACCTTACCGTCAGTATCTGCCCAGATCTCAGGACCTGTTGTTGCATAGTGACGTTCTGGGTTTGCACCATTCTCGAACTGCTGGAGGATAATGCTTCCAGGGATAGAGTCGCGAAGCTCCTCTGCTGCCTTGATAGCACCAGGCATACCGTCCTTACCGCTTGTGAGGCGTACTTCTGCACCGTATGCCTTAACGAGGTTACGACGCTCAACAGACATGGTCTCTGGCATGGTGAGGATAAGGTGATAGCCCTTAACTGCGCTTACGAGAGCGAGACCTACACCAGTGTTACCAGAAGTTGGCTCGATGATTGTTGCACCTGGCTTAAGGAGACCTTTCTTCTCTGCATCCTCAATCATAGCGAATGCGATACGATCCTTTACAGATCCACCTGGGTTAAAATACTCAACCTTTGCGATAATTGGTGTATCGAGGTTCTTTGACTTTGAAAACTTGTTAAGTTCGAGCAGAGGGGTCTTACCGATCAGCTCTGTGAGGGATTTTGCGATTGCCATTTTTTTTGAATGACCAAGTCTGCCCAGAGGGAAGGAAGCTCTCTAAGGTGCCTTTCATCTGAGAAGGCTTGGATTTTTTTATGTTGTTATTTATATATTCATGTGCAAAGGTAATGATTTTATATCATTTAAGCAATACCACAAATATGGTAATTTTATCTTATGCCTTGTCAAGTGCCTGTGCGATATCCTCGAGAATGTCGTCGATATGCTCTACACCGATAGAGAGACGGATTGTTGCAGGAGTGATGTGCTGCTCTGCAAGTTCCTCTGGAGACAACTGTGAGTGAGTTGTGGTGTATGGGTGGATGACAAGTGACTTAACGTCAGCCACATTGGCAAGGAGTGAGAAGATCTGGAGGTTGTCAATGAACTTCCAAGCTGCTTCCTGACCGCCTTTGATCTCGAATGTGAAGATAGAACCGCCACCATTAGGGAAGTACTTCTTGTAAAGCTCGTGATCTGGATGATTTGCGAGGCTTGGATGATTTACCTTCTCTACCTTTGGATGCTTCTCGAGGAAGTCAACAACCTTGAGCGCGTTTGCAACATGACGCTCAATACGGAGTGGGAGAGACTCAACACCCTGAAGGAGAATCCAAGCATTGAATGGAGAGATTGTAGCACCAGTATCACGAAGGAGAACGGCACGGATGCGGGTTACGAATGCTGCAGGACCTGCTACATCTGCGAATACAGCACCGTGGTATGATGGATCTGGCTTTGCGATTGTTGGATACTTGTCTGCGTTAGCCTTCCAGTCGAACTTGCCACCGTCAACGATTACACCACCGAGGCTTGAACCATGACCGCCGATGAACTTTGTTGCTGAATGTACAACGATGTCTGCACCGTGCTTGAGAGGCTGGATGAGGATAGGAGCGAAGGTGTTGTCAACAATGAATACGATGTTGTGTCTGTGTGCCACCTCTGCGATTGCCTCAAAGTTTGCAACGTCTGAGTTAGGGTTTCCGAATGTCTCTGCGTAGATAACCTTTGTGTTTGGCTGGATAGCTGCTTCAAGAGCCTTGAGATCGTTTACATTAACGATAGTGTTTGTAATGCCCTGAGTAGCGAGGGTGTGTGTGATAAGGTTGTAGCTACCACCGTAGAGATTATCTGCTGCAACGATGTGGTCACCTGCCTGAACGATGTTCTGAAGAGCGTAAGTGATAGCTGCTGCGCCTGATGCAACTGCGAGGCCTGCTACGCCACCTTCGAGTGCTGCTACACGGCTCTCGAAAACACCCTGTGTAGAGTTTGTGAGACGACCGTAGATATTACCTGCATCGCGAAGTCCGAAACGGTCGGCTGCGTGCTGTGAATTACGGAATACGTATGATGTAGTCTGATAGATAGGTACTGCGCGTGAATCAGATGCTGGATCTGGCTGTTCCTGACCTACGTGAAGAGCGAGAGTTTCAAGACGATAGTTTTTTGTACTCATATTTTTTTGTCCTTTCTTTTTTTATTGACTCCCTTCGCCTTTTAAGCTCAGTTTGTCGTGGTTATTATTTCTTGTTTATTTAATCAAATTCTTTGATTGAACTCTGTCACGACTCGGCAAAAACTAAGCAAGCTTAGATTTGCTCTCGCTGTTCCATCGTTTCTGAGTGCAAAATTACTACATTTCGAGCACATAGGAAATACCAACAGGTAGTCATTCCGCATACCATAAACATGGTATTTGAACTCCGTTTGCTCATTTTTGATGGTTTACACCTTATTATATTAATAAAAAGAAGGGATTTTTTTTGCTTGTATAGGGTAGGGAATGGGGATTTTAGAAAGAAAATTAGCTATGTTTTTTTAGAAAGTAAATTGGGAGAAAATTAAATCAGTAAATTATGTTTTACAACATTTGTTGTCCTTAACCTTTGTAGGGTTCATGATTTACTGATTTAATTTTCTCCCAATTTACTTTCCAAATCCCCCACGTAGGTGGATTGGTCATCTTTGAGTTTCGTATTTCCGAATAAAGATGGTATATGCTACTAATGCCATTGCGACAAAGCAGAGACCGACAAGGGCGCAATAGTTGTAGGTCATTCCGAGACTTATTGGCACTCCTCCAGAGAATGCTCCTATTGCATTGCCGAGATTGAAGGCTATCTGTACCATTGCACCTCCAAGGAGTTCACCTCCGTCAGAATATCTCAACAATAATAGCTGCTGGGGAGCTGAGACGCTGAAGAGGGCTGCGGTCGTTATAACCATACAAACAACAGAGATAATGGTGTTATTCGAGAAGAAAAAGATTGTTCCGAGCATAAGGAACATTGTCATGACTCCATATCTGCCCATGTGACCAGGACCTGACTTGTCGGATATCTTTCCACCGCAGAGGTTGCCGACTACCATTCCTGCTCCTGCAAGTTCCATCATAAAGGTCATCATGTCTGTTGGTATGCCCGACATGTTAGTAAGGAGTGGAGCTATATAACTGTAATAGCAGAATACTCCGCAGTTGCCCAAGAGTGTTCCCATTATCACAAGCCAAGGAGCAAGGTGTTTGAGGAAACGGAATGTTCCTTTGAAGCCTATGTTTGGAAGTGGCGGTATTGAAGGCACAAACTTCCAGATGGCAAGTAATGTGGCTATACCCCAGACACACGAAAAGATGAAGACTAATCGCCAAGAGAGAATGCCAGTGAGCCATGTGCCAAGTGGAATGCCCATTAGGTTGGCTATTGCCATTCCTGCACCAACGACAGCAACGGCAAAGGCGGACTTTCCTTCAGGGGAGAGTCTGTCAGCTACAATGCTTGACACTCCGAAATAAGCACCATGAGGTAGTCCGGCACAGAAACGTGCTAAAAGGAATACTCCATACGAAGGACTTGCAGCCATCAATGCTGATGCTGAGATGAAGATGCCGCAAAGCACGAAGAGAATGCGTTTCAATGGCCATGTACGTCCGAGCATTAATAATGTCGGGGCACCCACACAAACACCGAGAGCGTATGCGGAGATGAGATGGCCGGCAACAGGAATGGACACATTGAAATCTTCTGCCACATAGGGTAGGACAGCCATCATGACGAACTCGGTTATGCCGAGTCCGAAAGTGCCCATAGCAAGAGAGACGAGGCTTCTTTTCACTATACTATGATGTCAAGCTGTGTTTTAAGCGCAAGAAGTTCAGACTTGATGTCCTGTAATTTGCGAAGTACCTTGTCTGTCTTATCCACACCAGAGCGATTGGTGTGTAGCATCTTCTTGGCAGCTGCAATCTTGAAACCACGAACCCTGATAAGGTTGTAGATGACCTTGATATCGTCAATCTCCTTCATGGTATATTGACGAACCTTGTTGGCAGTTGTCTTTGGCTTGATATGAGGAAACTCCGTCTCCCAGAACCTAAGAGTAGGCTCTGTCACACCAACAATCTCTGCCACATCCTTGATGGTGTAATATACCTTTAAGTTTTTCTCAGCCATATTGTATAGAGTTAAGAGTGAAAAACGAATAGTGAATAATACTTAGTGAAAAATACTGGCAACTGCCGATTGGAATGTCCCATACTGGTGTCTACCAGTATTAAGTATTATTCTCTATTCACTTTTCACTATTCACTTAATTATAGTTCGCAAAGCTCGATAGCCTTATCGAGAGCTGCAGAGATGCCGTCAGGATTCTTACCACCAGCAGTAGCGAAGAAAGGCTGACCACCGCCACCACCCTGAATGAGCTTGGCAGCCTCGCGCACAATCTTACCAGCGTTGAGGTTGTGATCCTTGACCATATCGTCGGAAAGCATTACCGTGATGCTTGGTTTACCACCAGTCTTTGTACCAAGAGCACAAACGAGTGAGCCTGGCATTGCCTCACGAATCTGGAACACGATATCCTTACACTGTTGTGCATCAGCAGGAACTACAGCCTTGATGACATTGACACCATTGATCTGCTGAACATGCTCAAGAAGACCTGCCTTGATGCGTGCAGCAGCCTGTGCCTTCATTGCATCAACTTCCTTCTTCAGATCTTCGTGCTCGTCAATGAACTTAGCGATTGCACCCTGAAGATCCTTGGCATTGTTGAACATATTGCCGATAGCCTTTGCTGTGTCCTCCATCAGATAAAGCATTTCCTCGCACTGCTTGCCTGTAACAGCCTCGATACGACGGATACCAGCAGCTACACTACTTTCAGAAATGATTTTGAACATACCGATACGGCCTGTGCTGCTTGCGTGGATACCACCACAGAACTCGCAAGAAGGTCCGAAACGAACTACACGAACCTTGTCGCCATACTTCTCACCGAAGAGAGCGATAGCACCAAGCTTCTTTGCCTCCTCAAGTGGGGTGTCACGATGCTCGTCAAGTGGAATATCCTCACGAATCATTGAGTTTACGATGCGTGAAACCTCACGGAGTTGCTCGTCTGTTACCTTCTCGAAGTGAGAGAAGTCGAAGCGGAGAGTATCAGCGCTTACGAAAGAGCCCTTCTGCTCAACATGATCACCGAGAACCTGCTTCAAGGCATAGTCGAGAAGGTGGGTTGCGGTGTGGTTTGCAGCACTTGCATTACGGAAATCTGTATCTACACAAGCCATGAATGGAGCTGTAGGATCCTTTGGCATTTCCTTAACGATATGAACGCTCTGACCATTCTCACGACGTGTGTCAATGATGTTGACGGTCTCGTTCTCAGAAACGAGAACGCCCTTGTCACCTACTTGACCACCCATCTCACCATAGAATGGAGTTGCAGAGAGTACAATCTCGAAATATGTAGCCTTCTTGACTGTCACCTTACGATAGCGAAGAATCTCACACTCATACTCGGTATAGTCATAACCAACAAACTGCTGTTCACCTGGCTTGATCTCAACCCAGTCTGAGTTCTCTACCTGTGCTGCATTACGAGCACGAGCCTTCTGAGCCTCCATTTCCTCATTGAACTTAGCCTCATCAACGCTGATACCCTGCTCACGGCAGATAAGCTCTGTGAGGTCGAGAGGGAAACCGTATGTGTCGAACAAACGGAATGCCTGAGTACCGTCGAGTATGTTCTTCTTCTCTGCCTTAAGAGCCTCGATAGCGTCTGAGAGCATAGAGATACCCTTGTCGAGAGTGCGAAGGAATGAATCCTCCTCTTCCTTGATTACCTTACCGATAAGCTCACGCTGTCCTGGGAGTTCTGGGTAAGATGGTCCCATTTCCTGAATGAGAACTGGGAGGAGCTTGTAAACGAATGCCTCCTTCTGATCAAGGAATGTATATGCATAGCGAACGGCACGACGAAGGATACGACGGATAACATAGCCTGCCTTTGCATTGCCCGGAAGCTGACCGTCAGCGATCGAGAATGCTACTGCACGGAGGTGGTCAGCGATTACACGCATTGCCACATCTGTTTCCTCTGCAGCACCATATTTCTTGCCAGAGAGACGCTCAATCTCCTTGATGATAGGCTGGAATACGTCTGTAT